>Ga0172378_10001521_pt1 | contig 21473 bp, 21 predicted proteins | sample GrowelOW332metaG_FD_119755 | JGI IMG/M metagenome (GOLD analysis project Ga0172378, IMG submission 119755) | Groundwater microbial communities from an aquifer near a municipal landfill in Southern Ontario, Canada - Pumphouse #3_1 metaG | ecosystem: Environmental > Aquatic > Deep subsurface >... | reverse complement strand
ATTTGCAGCCCAAGCAACTGTTTTTTGTGTAGATTCAGGTTCTGTTTCCATATCTGCCATCACCACAAAATTAATTGGCGTGGCGGATGAGGTCTGAGGTGCTGTACTAAAGGTCGACACAAATGGCTCAGGTTGGTCACTGCCCACTTGATAAGTATATTGTGTATTTGCGGTTAAACCTGTGATACGAATACGATGCTGATACGGTAAACTTGGGGCTTGACCTTTGGCAACATGGGCAAAAATCTGACCAAAATTTTTCTCGCCATGAATATAGGCAAGCTCCCCATCAGAATAATCTAAATTTTTAGCCAATACCGGTTGGCTCTTAAATGTGCCGACGCCCTCAACCGTGACCGTCACGGGCTGATCATCTTCACTCAACCATAAAATACTCATGGCATCATGACTTGGGTTTTGTAAATAAGGATAAACGCGATACTGGGTTTGTGCTGCCAGTGGTGTTTCAACTTGGGGTGTGGTGACCTGTGTCTTATCATCATTACACCCAACTAAGGTGGTGAATAACACCAACAGGATGCTGCTAGAGAGAATTTTATGGGTCGTAGGCATGAAATGACATCCTGATCTTGAATGCCCGTCACACTAAAGTGTAGCAATGTCATCATGATGACAACGCTATGACCGTTTTATGAAGAATATAACAACTAACACTGCGCTAAATTACATTACAAAAGATAGATAGTTTAATTTTAATTCAATATAGACAACTGATCTTAGCTAAATTCCCGAAAATATATCGAACAATTGAATCAAAATGCATAATATTGATTAATTATACTAAACAATTGTAACTGTGCTCAAAAAATAGATGAGGTACACCTATTAAATCCTACTCCCAAATATCAATATCCTGAATAATTTATATTTTTTACATGACTGTCATTTTTGATTTTTAGCATAGAGCCTATTTTATAAGAATGCTTATCAATTTGGATATGGGTGAACGTGGCGCTTATGCACATGACAAAATGGAAGGTTTATGGTTGATTAACCAACAAACGCCTGGAATTTTGAATGATGATATGGGTCTTTGGACAACTAACGGTTTAGAACAAAAATATTTGGATCATATGCGCATACGTGTCAATACAGCTACTTTATATATCGTCGATCAGTTAAATCTTTTTAATCCATAACCTTGTATCAGACCCAAAATTCACTTCTGGCGAATATAAAATTTAACTCGCATACATTTTAATTCTGGCAATGAAACAGGTAACACAAAAAAGACGCCCTTATGGGCGTCTTTTTATTGAATCGTATTAACGTGCTGCAACAGTGACTAAACGGGTATCAAAGTAAGCATTAATTGCTTCACTTCCCCCTTCGGTGCCGTAGCCTGAATCTTTAACACCACCAAATGGCAATTCAGGTAGACCTAGACCAACATGATTAATGGTGAGCATACCACTTTGAATATCACAACCTAAATCTAAACACACTTTATTGCTACGACTATAAGCATAAGCTGCTAAGCCAAAGTTTAAACGATTGGCTTCTTGTATCGCCTCACTGTAGCTATCAAATGCACGACATAATACCAATGGACCAAATGGCTCTTTATCCATGCAATCTGCTTCAAAAGGCACATCTTTTAAGACTGTAGGCTGCATAAAGTAGCCGTTGCCTTCTAGTGCATGACCACCACAGACCAATTTTGCACCTTTGTCTAAGGCATTTTGAATGAGTTTTTGAATATTGGCATAACCACGTGCATGGATCATCGGGCCTACATCAACACCTTCGTCCAAACCATTACCCACTTTCAGCGCTTCAACCTGTTGCTTAATTTTTTCAACGACTTGGTCATAAACCTCACGTTCAATTAAGAAGCGAGTGGGTGCAATACACACCTGACCTGCATTTCTAAATTTTGAAGCCAGCATTTCACTCACCGCAACATCTAAATCTGCATCTTTAAAGATCAATACCGGTGCATGCCCACCGAGTTCCATGGTGGCTTTTTTCATATGCTGACCTGCAAGGGCTGCAAGTTGCTTGCCTACAGGTGTTGAGCCTGTAAAAGAAATTTTACGTACCACCGGATGCGGGATTAAATAGGCTGAGATTTCCGCAGGTTCACCGTAGACTAAATTCACGACCCCCTTTGGTACGCCTGCATCATGAAATGCTTGAATTAATTGTGCAGGTGAAGCAGGTGTTTCTTCTGGCCCTTTAATAATAATAGAACAGCCAGCAGCGAGTGCTGCTGACATTTTACGTACCACTTGGTTAATCGGAAAATTCCATGGGGTAAAGGCAGCCACCACGCCAACAGGTGTTTTTACAGTATAGCTATGCACATCTTGCTGACGTGCTGGAATCACTTGACCATAACTGCGCACAGCTTCACCAGCAAACCAATCAATCACATCTGCTGCACTTAAGGTTTCAATCTTGGCTTGTTTCAGCGGTTTACCTTGTTCAAGTGTCATAATACGGGCAATATCATTGGCACGTTCACGCAGCAAATGGGCTGCTTTTTTCATAACTTTGGCGCGCTCAGCAGCAGATGTGGCTTTCCAGACTTCAAAACCTTGCGCTGCAGCTTGCAAAGCTTGATCTAAATCGGCAATTTGGGCTTTGGCAACACGTCCAATTTCTTGTTCTGTGGCTGGGTTAATCACAGCAAAGCTATCACCTGATTGAGCATCTTGCCACTGACCATTGATATAAAGTTGGGTATTTGGATACATCGGTAAATTTACATCCTATAAATATTTTTAATTGTGAATCATCGTAGAACAATTTATACCATCAAGGCGATTTTCACTGCACGATATGTTTATTTTTTCATCTGTTGTTATAACTGAAATTCTATGCTCTCAATAGCGCTTTTTTACAATCTGTGCACAAAGACCGTGGTTGAATTAGCCGCGACGTAGTGGCTTAAAACGTGGACGAGCGGCTGCAAGCTTCGCTTTTTGTTTATATTGCAGTACTAAACCAATGGTCATTAACACTAAAGTCGCTATTCCTGTAGACACAACCAGCACTTGATACTCAGCAATAAACATCATGGCAATTAAACAGGCACTAATGAAGAAGATGACCAAATATGTTAAGCCGGGAAATAGCCACATTTTAATTTCAGGTTGTTGCCCACTTTGCTGCATTTGGCGTCGTAAACGTAATTGAGAAACAGCAATCACTAAATACACCAACAGTGCAATCATGCCTGTTGTATTCATTAACAGATCAAGAATATCCTTTGGACGTAGCGATTCAAAGAAATTAAGCACAGCCAGTGCGACTGCCAAACTACATGAAGCAATGACGGCAAAAATAGGGGTACCATTGGCACGGGTTTGTTTAAATAGCTGCGGTGCATCACCACGTTGTGCCAATGAATACAACATTCTTGATGCAGTATAATGTCCAGACACAAAACAACTACTCACCGATGTCAACACCACAAAATTCATCACCCATTGTACGCCCGGAATACCTAAGAGCTCCAAAGTACGTCGGTAACTACCATAACCTGCTTGAGCAAGTAGTGGGTCATTCCAAGGCACTAAACATACAATTAAGAAAATTGAGCCAATATAGAATAAACAAATCCGCCATACCACCGACTTAATCGCACGGCGGGTTTCTTGAACGGGATTTTTTGATTCAGACGCGGCGATGGTGACAATCTCAGCCCCTAAGAATGAAAACATCACACCAAGCAAGGCAATTAATACAGGGCCCATGCCATTTGGCATAAAACCGCCATGTGCAGTCAGGTTGGAAAAGCCTGATATTGCTGCACCGCCTTGCCAAAAATTCATGACTGCGGCAACACCAACAATAATAAACGCTGAGATGGCCACCACTTTAATTAAAGCAAACCAAAATTCAACCTCACCGTATTTTCTGACCTGCATAAAATTAATGCTACATAAAAACAGCGTCATAATGAGGGTAAACATATTCACGCTTAAAGCAGGAAACCATTCATGTAAAATTAAACCTGCAATGTACGCTTCCCACGCCATTAACAAGGCCCAAAACCACCAATACAGCCAACCAATGGTAAATCCCGCCCAACGCCCAATGGCACGTTCTGCATAGGTAGAAAATGAACCTGTACTCGGCGAGGAGGCAGCCATCTCACCGAGCATACGCATAATAAATACCACCAATGCCCCACCTGCGATATAGGCTAGAATCGCTGCGGGTCCGGCTTTGGCAATAATACCACCTGAACCGACAAACAAAGCTGCACCAATCACGCCTGCAATAGACATCATGGTTAAATGACGGGTTTTTAAGGCTTGGCTTAATCCTGGACTTTCTTTTGTCTGCATCATTGTTGTCATTCCTTATCTGTTCATCTACAGGCCATATCTTTGCGCCAGAGATTTTTTTATTGTTATGTTGAGGCTAGATGCATGCCTCAATATGTGAACCTAGCGTTCACGCCAATCTAACTCATAAGCAATGTGTCTTGTTTTAAACAGAACGACGAGTACCACTTTATAAGCTTTTATAGGTACCAATCATGTTTGAGTGGTCAGCCAATTAGGCGACTGAGCTTGTATCGTCCTGATACTCAGTCATACACTGTCTTAAGGTTAAAAAAGCCGCTAGCATTTCTTGTTCAGGGACACTTGCAAATCCCAATAACAAACCACGCTCTGGTGCAGGGTGCTGTGGGCTATAGTATAAAGATAAGGCTTTGACTTTAATGCCATGTTGATAAGCATACTCTGCAAGCCCTTGGTCATTGACTGTGGTAGGCAAACGTAAAACTAAATGTAAACCTGCATCTAGGCTCAGTGGATGGATCATATCTGCACTCATATAGCGCTCAATCAAATCAATTAGATATTGGCGTCGTTTGGCATATAACACGCGCATACGCCGAATATGAGCCACATAATGGCCTGCATCCATAAATTTGGCCAAAGCACGTTGCGTCAGTTGATGTCCTGAACGATGTAACTCGTCCAGCATCAGTTTAAAGGTATCAGCCAACACATGTGGCACCACCATATAGCTGACCCTAAGCCCTGGATAAATGGTTTTACTAAACGTTCCAAGATAGATGACGGGAGTATCTTGCTCTAAACCTTGTAACGACGGGAAAGGCTGTCCAGTAAAACGAAATTCACTGTCATAATCATCTTCAACAATAAAGGCTTGTTGTTGACGTGATAAATCAAGTAATTCACGGCGTCTTGCTAAACTTAAATGTGAACCTAATGGATATTGATGAGATGGGGTCACGAAAATCAATTTTGGCTTCGGTGCATCTGGCCTTGGATTTAAACCTTGTTCATCTACAGGTTGTGCATGAACATCTAAACCATTCATACTCAAGATATTACGTACCACCCAATAGCCTGGATCTTCCATCCATACCACATCGCCTACATCGCATAAAGCACGTGAAATAAGATCAATGGATTGATGTGTACCATCTGTAATAATAATTTGATCAGGCTCGCAGCGCACCGAACGTGCCATTTTTAAGTAATCGCACAAACTCTGTTTTAGCTCTTCGTTGCCTCCCCAATGGCTATACATCAAACTGGCGGTATCTGGGGTTTGCCCGATACGACTTTGAATTTTGTTAAATAAAGCATGAGGAAATTCATTCACATCTGGAATACCCGGCACAAAAGCCCCCCATTGAATCGGGCGCGGATTAACATGTTGCATAAAGTGTTGGGCACGTTGTGACAGTATCTGTTGGGTCTTGGCAAACGGAGCAAGCTGTGCTGGCTGAGTAGGTTTGACATTGAGATAATCATCGGGCAGTTGCTCACTGACCCACGTACCACGCCCCGTAAAGCCTTGGATATACCCTTGCGCTTCTAATAATTGATAAGCATTGAGTACCGTATTGCGTGATACCTTGAGTTCAAGGGCTAAATCACGTGATGCTGGTAGTTTACTGCCCAATGCCACAACGCCTGTAGCAATCGCGTCGACTAGGCAGCGAAATAAGCGCTGATACAACGCACCATGTGTGTGTTCAGGCAAGGCTTGTTGAATATAGTCTGCCAATAAAGTGTGCTTTAACATTCTGTTCCTTTTTATGTTCGATAAAATCCGTTTATCTAAGTGAATGATGGCTCTACTTCATCCTAAGCATAGCTTAGCCCAATAAGCAACATTCACACCAATACTCAGCTTGGCAAAATAAAATTGGCTCCTTATTTAATCTTAAAATTGGCACTCGTTCCTTGGCATGACTTCAGCCACATTAGTGCTATAGATGATTCTCTTAAGGACAATAACAAATGCAACAACAACAAATTCAACAAAAACAAGTAAAAAATTTGGCACGTGGTATTGGCGTATTATGCGATTGGTATGTTGATCGTGCAGAAAATGCCACCATTTGGAGCACAACCGGCAAAACGTATACCGATTTTGCCGGTGGGATTGCAGTCCTCAATACAGGCCATCGCCATCCTAAAGTCATTGAAGCAGTAAAAGCCCAACTTGATCGCTTCACGCATACCTCTTTTCAGGTCAGCCCTTATGCCAGTTATGTTGAACTCTTAGAACGTTTAATTGCTTTAGCACCGATTCAAGGTCCTGCCAAAGGCGCTTTATTTACAACTGGTGCAGAAGCAGTTGAAAATGCTGTAAAAATTGCGCGTGCTGCCACCGGTCGCCATGGCATTATCACCTTTTCAGGTGCATTTCACGGGCGTAGCTTTATGACCATGGCCATGACAGGCAAAGTTCTACCCTATAAACGTGATTTTGGGGCAATGCCTGCAGGTGTATTTCATGCCAAATACCCAAATGCCTTATATGGAATCAGCATTGATGCTGCCATGAATAGCATTGATGATATTTTAACTACTGATATTGCTCCTGAATCTGTTGCCGCGATTGTCGTGGAACCAGTACAAGGCGAAGGTGGTTTTCATGTGGCTCCGCCTGAGTTCTTCCGCCGCTTACGTGCCTTATGTGATCAACATGGAATTTTACTGATTGCTGATGAAGTACAAACTGGCTTTGCGCGTACAGGGCAAGTGTTTGCTATGGATTATCACCCTGAAGTCAAAGTGGATTTAATGACCATGGCGAAAAGTTTAGGCGGTGGTTTCCCAATTTCAGCAGTGATTGGTCGTCAAGAGGTTATGGATGCACCACATCCAGGTGGCTTAGGCGGTACGTACGCGGGTAATCCTTTAGCAGTTGCTGCTGCCCATGCGGTGTTGGATGTGATCCATGAAGAGAAGCTATGTGAGCGTGCCAATAAATTAGGTGCACAACTGATTGAAAACTTAGAAGAGCTCAAAGAGCGCCATACATTTATTCAGGATATACGTGGTTTAGGCTCTATGGTGGCGGTTGAGCTGCAACATGCTGAACAAGTCGTACAGATCCAGCGCTATGCCATGGAGCATGGTTTGCTATTGTTGTCGTGCGGTAAACATGGCAATGTGATTCGTTTCTTATATCCATTAACCATTCCTGACGAACAATTTAAAGCGGCATTAAGCGTGTTAAATGACAGCTTTGCTCAGGTCAAGAGCAGTACAGCGGCTTAAAAATAAAAAAAAGCCCGCAGTGCGGGCTTTTTTTTAAGTTAAGTACCAATTTTTCCAAGAACTACTGCCACGTACTTCAATAGGCACGGTTGGAATTAGCTGTTGTTTTAATTGATCAGTTTGCCCAACTGCCTGAGCTAAGCGTGCTTTGACCGAGTGAATACATTCACGATCCCCAAACTCACACAAATCGCCGTGTGTTCCACCGCAAGGGCCGTTGGCAAGACCTTTGGGGCACGTTTCAGGGCAAATATATAAGGTTTCAGCTAAACGACATTGTCCGCAACTTTCACAGCCCACCACGCTATGTTTACTGACATGTTCAGCTTGAACTAAACCACGTGCCACGACTTTATTTTGCCAAATCGGTGCTTTAAACAACGTACGCCCAACCCCTTTAGCAATTTTTGAAGCAAAAACCGTTTCATGCATCAAATGTAATTGCTGGTACTTGAGATAATCTTTACGCGTTACTTGGTTTTCGCTATAAGCATAATCAGGTATAAATTCATGGCCGGTGTTTATTTGCCATAATTGCTGCCAAAGTGCTTCACATTTTGCCAAGCTTAAAGCCTGATATTCATTGATATATGTTTCTAAGCGCTGTTGTGCAGCAATTTGATGACAAGCCGATAAATGCACACCAGCAAAACCTAAATGTTGACAAATGCGTATCTGCAAAGCAGCACGGCGCTCAGCGTAATCAACTATACCTTGTTGTTTTTCCTGTTCAAGCACAGCCAACATATGATCTGTAATTACAATACCGGCGACCTTGGCTCGCCGCATAAATTGCGCAAGTGCTAAGGTTAGTGGCATCACACATACAAAAATAGGCTGTTGATAACCATGGTGCTGCATAAAATCTTTTAACTCATGCAAAGCATTTAAGTCATAGCCCAATTGAGTAATGATGTAATCCGCGCCTGCTTTGATTTTTTTATGTAATTTAAAATATTGTGCTTGTTTTTCAGCAGTTCGATATTTAAATGGATTAAATGCCACGCCAATACAAAATCCACCATGTTCTTTAGCCGCCATCACTGCATTAACTGATTCAAGATAACGGGTTCTGTGCGCTTCAAAACAGTGCGACTTTAACTTATCACCCGTAAGTAATAATACATTTTTTAACCCTTCTGCCTGTGCCTGTTGCAAAAAATTTTGAAAATCTTTGATATCACGGTCTTTACCCGAAAAATGTAAAATTTTTTCAATTTCACTCGGATAATGCTGCGCGCTGGCTAAAGGTGCAGGATCATCATCACTATGTACCCGATCAGCCAAGGTCATGACACAAGGATAGCCGGCCAGATACGGCATGATCGGCTGTGGCGCTAAATGAGTCAAATGTTCAATTAAGATACTAAACTGCTGTTTTTGCAGCAAAGAGGAGAAAGTATGCATGAGCCAATCGAAAGCGTATCGCACAAAAGAAGCAATCTATAATTATACCTTGGGGCGTATTACTCTTATTCATTCATTTGATGAATTATTTTCATACAAAACCACAAAAAACATGCACTGTGCTCAAAAACCCACAGCATCAATCGGCTATATCTGTGTAGTGAAGGCTTACAGGTTGCTATATTCAAATGCTGTATAATCTTAAATTACAAGAATCGAATAGGCAACCACACATGCATTTACGCACTGTGCTGCAATAATTCCGCCTTCAACATTTTTAAACATTACACCATTTGTCATATTGAACCCTAGTTTTTGCACGACCAACAGTTAATGCAAAAATACTTGCTTTAATACCATTGCCACAATAAATAATGATGTCTTTGAAAAGATATAGATCATATTGCTGTAAAAATTCAGTATCAATGTGTTTAAATTGCCCCAACCTCTCAAAATCTTGTATGACTTGCTCAGGTGATGGACATTCATATTGCCAAGAACTATCACCAGTTTTTTGGCGAAAGCAATATATTGAGCACTATAAATATGGTGTTCTGGATAGGCATGCCATGCCTGTTTTGCTGCACTTGGATCAGCTGTTTTCGCACCTAGTTCAAGAAGTCTGTATATATGCAACAAAAAGCAATCTACTTATCGCGCATTTAACTCCTCGACACTCAATTGTAAGTGGTGCGCAAAATCATTAGCATTGACCAAATATAATTGATTAATAAATTCACGCTGAAAATCCCCGGGTGCATGTGTCAACAGATGGGCTTTTTTGCCAGCCACAGCAAAATGTGCATGGGCACTCACCACTGCATTAAATGCGTCGGTTACAGCAGCATAAGCTGCCACTAAAGCTCCTAATGCACAACCCGATGCGGTCACCAATGGGAAAAACTCACTGCCACCTTTAATTTTAGCCAGCCAATATTGTTCTACGCCCTGCTGGCCGGTTTTGGCAACGATGTGATCGACTGCGCCAGAGGCTGACACCACTTGAGTGTGTTGTAATAGCGCGCGTGCTGCATCTACAGCATCAGCTGGATCATTAGAGCTATCAAAGCCTTTACTATTGTGCCCCAAACCCGCTAAACCAATAATTTCAGACGCATTGCCACGTATGACTGTTGGTTGGTAATGCAAAAAGTCAGCGGCCAATTGACCACGCCATGATAAGGCACCTGCTGCAATCGGATCTAGTACCCAAGGTTTACCGATCTGTTGAGCTTTGGCAATTGCTAAACGCATCGCTTCAACCAATGCGGTGGTGGGCGTACCTAAATTAATAATGATGCCTTGTGCAACTTCTACAAATTCTGCTGCTTCTTCAGGATTATCTACCATTGCCGGTGAAGCACCTGCACTTAATAGTACATTGGCCATAAAATTCACTGAAACCGTATTGGTTAAACATTGTACCAACGGACGCTGTTGCTGAAGACGTTGATGTGCCAGTAAAATACTGTCTAAAGATGGCAGCGCAGTTGAAATGCTCATATTAACCCTGAGTGTAAGTGAATTTTCCAGTGGTATGTATTGAAGTCATGATCTTTAAAAATTAACGATCACAAATGTATGCAATACGCTAAAGCAGCCAAATGATCACTCACTTGGCTGTTGATCTGAGCTGAGTATAACATTAAGCCCAAATATGCTCAGCCACCTGATTCATCAATTTAATTTTTTTCCATTGTGTATCGTAAGATATCTTATTGCCCTCTTCGGTAGATGCAAAACCACTTTGTAAACATAGGCCTAAGCGTGATAGAGGTAAATATTGGGCCGCAATATGAATACAGGCCATAATCTGCTCAGGTTGTTCAATGATTTCTGTTTTGCTCGAAATTAAGCCTAAAAAAACCTCGGCCTCCACATGTTCTAGTTGCGCTAAACAGGCAAAGTCACCTGAACGTGGTGTATCAAATTCTAAAAAATAGCGGTCAATGTTTTTAAGATGCGTTAATACATGTGCAAACACAAAGGCATAATCGCCTTGATACAACCAACTTGAGCTGAAATTGCCGCGTTCAATATGCAGGCCAACCACCAAATCACAAGGCTTATCTGCTAAAGCTAAGTTTAAGGTTGTTACCGCATACTCTGCCAGTTGTATAGGGTCCATAGCATTGAGCAGCTCTTGCTCGCGGTAACGATCATCACTTAAGTAGGCTAAAAACTGATCATTAATTTGAATATAACGACAACCTTGAGCATATAAGGCTTGAATGGCATCTTTAAAGGCTTGACCTAAATCTTGGATATAACTTTGTAGATCATCGCCATAGGTTCGATTCTGACGCACATGTGGCAATAACATCATATTAGGACTCGGCATACAGTATTTTGCAGTGGCAAAACCCTCAATCGCGTCATGTAAATAACGATAGTGCGCCAGACATGAATGATCAGCATGAAAGGAGATTTTATCACTTACACGCACATCATAAGCTTTACTGATAGCATCTTTATATTGCAGGCCGTGACGGGTTTTATAGCCATCAATGCCATTGAACTGTTCTAAAAAGTCAAAATGCCACCATGCACGGCGAAAATCACCATCAGTCATCACCGAACAATCTAAATCGAGCTGGATATCAATTAAATTGTCAATTTCAGCATTTTCAACTTGACGTAAGGTTTCTTCATAAATGACCCGATCGGCAAAGTCATAACGGGCTTTTTTTAATCTTAAAGCTCTTAAAAAGCTGCCAATATGTTCAGCTTTATTCGACGCATATAAAGCTTTGGCAGATGATGAGGTGTTACTTTTCATAAGATTTACAACTGTAATAGACTGCTACAGATCAATACACCACATGTATATTGACCGAACATGAGAGAAACCAATAGATGGCAAAAATAAGTCAGGTAAATCTAAATGTCATGGCGCGAGGCTAGATTCAATCCTCGCGCCATGCTTAAACAATTAATTAAATGTCCAACCAAAACCCACACCACCTGAAGGTTTGTCTTGGCTATTGAACGCAGTACCTATTTTTACCGAGGCTTGACCTTGCATAAATTGATGTACAGCGCCCATAGACACTGCACTTTCACCGCCACTAAAACCCATGGCCATGCCCACTGACGTACGGCCCAGGGCGCTAGGTTGAGGCAACGAAGCAATCGCAATCGCACCGGCTACACCGGCATCGGCACGTCGACGATTTTGTGCCACCTGAGTGTTTAAACGATCGACACGTTGGTTGAGATCAGCGACATTTTGTTCAAGCGCTGGCATATAGTGCGCCATAGTGTCTTGTAAATCAAAAATTGCACTGCGATGTTGTGTGAGCTCCTGCCCTTGTACAGCTAAGGTTTCGCTTTGTGCTGTGACTGTATCTTCTATTTGACTCAACTGCTGTTGTGTCTGTTCAATGGCTACGTTTTGCTCGTGCAATTTTGCTTGTGTACTTAAGTCTGTGGCATCACTGTGCTCAAGCGTATCAGCTAAAGTGCTGTACTGGGTTTTTAAATTTTGTAATTCTTGTTGATAGTCATCTAATTGGCTTTGCAGTGCTGTGCTTTGAGATGAGCTTGTATGGCCAAGTAAGACATCATCAATCTGGTTTTTTAAGCCTGAAATTTTACCGTCTAATACTTTAAGTTGGGCAATGTTGGCTGCATCAGTATCATCAATTCCGCCAGCCACAAAGGTTAAACGACGCGTGGTATCAGGCACATTAAAGCGCGTTGATTTTTGTCCAAAAGAGACCACCCCAAAACGTGCATCTTGATTGGCAATATCGCTTAAATAGCTTGTCACACCTGCGGCCTTAATGTCTTTGACTTGAACCATTGCATTTTGACCAATCGCAATTGAGCCTTTGACGTGAGACTTGGCATCTGCACCAATAGCCACTGAACCTTCTTGATAAGCACCGGCAAAGTTACCCAATGCCACAGACACACGCCCATGTGCTGTTGATGATGCACCCAAAGCCGTGGCGTTATCATTTTCCGCTGTGGCTTGTTTACCTAAGGCAACCGCATTTTTAGCAGATGTAGAATCACCTACTTCACGTGCAATAGCACCCCAACCAATTGCGACACTGCCTTCAGCATCAGCCATGGCTTGACGACCAAGTGCCGTGGCAGATTGAGCCGTAGCACGACTATTGGCCCCCACAGCTGTCGCATAGTCTGAGGTCGCTTGTGCAGCAGCACCCACTGCAGTAGCTGGATAATATTTTTCACCGGTTAAAGACGATACAAACACACCACCTTGCGCAATCGCTTCATGACCAATGGCAATTGAATCACCTGACTTAGCAGCTGCATCTTGACCAATAGCAATCGCTTGTTGATTGAAGGCTGTAGCGTTATCACCCAATTCAATTTGATTGGCATATAGCATCAAAGGGGATGCTGAAATGACACTTGCTAAGATAGTTTTTTTTAAAATTTGCATGATTGATTGACCTCAACACACCATAGCGGGGTTGATAAAAAGAATGCTTGAAATGCGCGCTGCACCACACACAGCTGATATGAAGCGTTAAACCACAATCAAGTCGATTGAGATCACCCAATATTGATATAGGCTTAACTTGAAATTTAGGTCATGCTCTTACTGGAGATCAGCCAAGATAAGCACGCTGAGTCACTGCTTAGCTCGCCAGATGGCTGTGTGCAGTGAAATTAAGCCCTATATGGATGCAAGGTGCTAGAGTAGATCGTGAGGATGGAATTACACCCTCAAGCATGGTGTTATTAGATGTGTACATATTTGACGTAGCCCAGAATCGCACCGCCCGTGCGAATAGTGATATAAAATGCGACGGCGATTTTTGGGTAAGCACGATTTGTCTTAAACAGACAACGATACAACCCCTGATTGAACGCCCACCGCATTGTTTAGGTTGTGTATGAGGCCGGTCTCCGGACTTAAACGCGATGCGTTATTCACCGTTGCGGGGGCAGTGTTAGCTTTTAATTAAAATAAATTAAACTAACTTCCCAGTTTCACTTCTTATATAGAAGCACCTTATACAATGTGCAAGACTAATCCCCACAGCTAACACTGTCAAACATATTCAAAATTTTATAAAAAAATCTAAGTTTTTTATTTTTTTAAACTGATATTTAACAAATACTTATCAATTTTTTTATAAATTTACTCAATATAATTATAAGAAAACTTGATTAATTGTTTTTTTAGGTTATACTTGGCTTAACTAGAAAAAAAGTCTTGTTGCGATAAATCTCTTGTGTACTTCGTCGTGTTATTCATAATCCTGCGTTTGTTAGATTTTAAGTCCCATTCTTTAGTATTTTCAAAGTTACACCCAGTCATTTAATGGCTAAAATTATTTCAAATGAAGGATATACGATGTCAAACTCTCCAGTAGTTAAAGGTACAGTTAAATGGTTCAACGAAACTAAAGGTTTCGGTTTCATTCAACAAGAATCTGGTCCAGACGTTTTTGCTCATTTCAGCGAAATCGCTAACTCAGGTTTCAAAACTTTAGCTGAAGGCCAACAGGTTGAATTCAGCATCGCGCAAGGTCAAAAAGGCCCTAACGCTGTAAACATCGTTGCTCTATAATTTTAGAAGCAGTTGATGATCAAAAAGGTACGCATTGCGTACCTTTTTTTACGCTTGATATTTAAAAAAATATAAACCTAGAAGATCAATTTTCTACACGGCACATTTGATTACCACCACCTTTGATAGAATGAGCTTAAAATGCTGCTCTTTTGACATTTAGCATATTACAGTTAAAGGCAAAACAACTGATCCAAACTTGGATCACTTTTTTCAAAGTATGATCAGCAGTAAAATTATTAAGATCTTCAACCTCATTTAATCTATTTAAAAACCCACGCATTTGATGCATGCATGGGTTTAAAACTCACTTATACTTGTTCTAAAGCTTGTGCTAAATCTGCAATCAAATCATCAATATGTTCAATACCTACACTCAAGCGCACCATATCTTCGCTCACTCCTGCCGCTTTAAGCTCATCTGCACTTAATTGACGATGCGTGGTGGTGGCAGGATGACAGGCCAAACTCTTCGCATCACCAATATTGACTAAACGTGTAAACAGTTGCAATGCATCAATAAAACGCGTACCACCGGCACGACCATCTTGTACCCCAAAAGATAAAATTGCCGATGGCTTACCTTTTACATATTTTTGTGCCAAAGCATGCTGTGGATGATCTGGCAGACCTGCGTAATTGACCCAGTTGACTTTAGGATGTTGCTGTAAATATTGAGCTACTTTTAACGCATTTTCGGTATGGCGCTCCATACGTAAACTCAAGGTTTCTAAGCCTTGTAAAATTAAAAAAACATTTTGTGGGCTGATTGCAGCACCTGTATTACGTAAAGGGACCACTCGTGCACGTGCGATATACGCCGCAGCACCTAAAGCTTCTACATAATTGACTCCATGGTAGCTAGGATCTGGCGTGTTTAATACTTTAAAGCGCTCTGGGTATTTCCCCCATGGAAATTTACCACTATCGACAATCATGCCACCAATGGAATTACCATGCCCACCAATATACTTGGTCAGTGAATGCACGATAATATCGGCACCAAAATCAAATGATTTTTGTAAAACTGGGGTGGCCACTGTGTTATCTACAACCACTGGCACACCATATTCATGCGCAATCGTAGCAATGGCTTCTAAATCTATAATGTTACCAAGTGGATTACCAATAGATTCAACAAACACCAATTTGGTCTTTTCGTCAATTAAATCACGCAAGCTTTCAGGCTGTTGATAGTCAAAGAAACGTACCTCAATCCCTTGTTTAGGTAAGGTATGTGCAAATAAGTTATAGGTTCCACCATACAGCGTAGATACAGACGCAATATTATCACCGGCTTCGGTAATGGTTTGAATAGCATAGGTGATGGCTGCCATACCCGAGGCCAAAGCCAATGCACCAATACCACCTTCAAGTGCTGCAACACGCTGTTCAAGCACAGCAGTGGTCGGATTCATAATACGGGTATAAATATTGCCTTGCACTTTAAGATCAAATAAATCGGCGCCGTGTTGGGTATTATCAAAAGCATAAGACGTGGTTTGGTAAATGGGTACCGCCACTGCTTTGGTGGTGCTTTCTGGCGAATAGCCGGCATGAATGGCGAGTGTTTCGTCTTGATATGTCATGTTTCATCATCTATGTGAAGTTAATTCTTAAATAGCATAGCAGGATTTATGGCATAAAAATAATCAAGAAATATCATATGGCTATAATTTTTTTAGAAAATGTCATTGGTTTGAATTTAAAAGATATGCTCATCATCATTCAGCATAAATTTCTTCTCACGCTCATGTTAAGTTGAACGTGAGAAGATAGTATTTCAAATCTTTATCATTGACTAAGCATAATATGAGGTTCTTAACTTTGAAAATTTATTCAGTTGTTTTAAGAATCCTTCAAAATAATCTTTGTCCTTATCTTCACTACGATAACCTGCATATAGGGTTCTTCGTAAACCCTGCTCAGCTACACAGCTTAAACGCCGTGACACCACCCAATTTTTTTGCTCATACTCATTCACCACCCAATCAGGTAATGCAGCAATGCCCCGTCCACTGGCGACCAATTGAATTAACATTTGGGTAAGATCGGTGGTACGAATATGTTTTGGCATAATATTGGCAGGAATAAATAATTTTGCCATGATGTCTAAACGGTGTTTATCCACCGGATAAGTAATTAAAGTTTCTTCTGCCAAATCTTCAATTCTGATATTTTCAGCTTTTAACAAAGGATGTGTGGTCGATAGCACCAAACGTGATTCATAGTCAAAAACTGGACAATATTCAATGCCTTTGAGCGCTATTGGATCGGCGGTAATCAACAGATCAAATTCACCAAGTTGCAACAGTTCATGTGGATTTGATTCAAAGCCTGCGGCAAAATCTAAATCTACATCGGGATATTGATGGCGGTACTGATTGAGTAAAGGCATCAGCCAATCAAAACAGCTATGGCATTCTGATGAGAAGATAATGCGACCTGTTTGACCATGTAAAATGCGCATAATGTCGGTTTGAGCGGTTTGAATTTGCGGCAAAATCTCATCGGCCAAATCCAATAAACGCTGTCCTACATTAGAAAAACTCACAGGACGTGTACGACGTAATACCACTTCTGTATCAAACAATTGATCTAATTCTTTGAGTTGGTGGGACACGGCCGATGGTGTTAAACACAGTTCGGCGGCAGCCGCGACCAATGTGCCATGGTCACGTAAAGCAATCAGTGTTTTTAAATGTCGTAGTTCAATCATGTCAAGGAGAGGCTCAAATCAAAAAATTTAAAAAAATAAATCAAAACACAAAGCTTGTGTTTCTAAGCGTAAAAGAAAAATAAACCTGTTGTTATTCAATACCTAAGAATGAAAAGAGCCTATCAAAATAGGCTCTTTTCTCAGCTAAATTGACCTAAAATACTTAACTGAGGCCTTTAACCAAGAAGAAAATACCGACAATCACCAATAACACTGCAAAGCATTTTTTAAGCATTGCAGGTGACAAAGCATGCGCTGTTTTTGCACCTAACTTGGCGGTAAAAAAGCTCATGATACTAATACCTAAAAATGCATAAATATGCACAAAGCCTACGGTATTGGGTACTTCAATGTCTTTGTTCATCCCAAAGATCATAAAGCCGAGTGCCCCAGCAATTGCAATAGGTAAACCACAAGCAGCAGAAGTACCCACGGCTTTTTGCATCACCACGCCATAGCGCGTCAGATAAGGCACCGTTAAGCTGCCCCCACCAATCCCAAAGATGGCCGAAGCCACACCAATGACTGAACCTGCCATCAGCTGTTGCGGTGTTGACGGTAAAGTTTTGGTTGGGTCAATGGCTTTTTTTGCCCCTGTAAACATGGTGTAAGCGACCCAAATAAGGAACACCCCCACGATCATTTGCAAATGTAAGGCAGAAAGCCAACCTGCAATCCCTGCACCAAAAAAGCAACCCAATGCCATCGGCACGGCAAGGTTTTTAAACACTGGCCATATCACCGCACCATTTTTATGATGTGCCATGAATGAGCTGATAGAGGTGACAATAATGGTGGCAAGTGAAGTCCCTAATGCCAAATGCATAATGACATCTGGGTGATAGTCCATTTGGGTAAACACAATAAAAAGTAGCGGTACAATAATGGTACCACCGCCAACACCAAACAGTCCTGCAGCAAATCCTGCGAGTGCACCGATGGCGAGGAAAATAATAAGTTCCACGAAATATTTACTTCACAATAGGAGTTAAAGGTGGATCACAACATCCCATTAAACACTTGGGTTTGATCCAACATGATGGTAACCACGATTGAAATACACCAAACTGGTATCCTGCTGACTTTGCTTGATGGCAACCACACGACACATAAAAATGCTATGGGTACCTACTTCTTGAATCTGCTCAATTTCACAGTCAAAACTGACCAAAGCATCGTCTAAGATGGGTGAGCCTGTGTTTAATGTGCTCCAAGCACCCAAATTAAAACGCTCTTCTGAGGTGAATTTACTTGAAGCAAAAGCGTTGGAGATCTGTTCATGCTGTGTGCTTAATACGTTCACTGACAACACTTTATTTTCAATAAAATGTGCATGTGAGCGAGAAGATTGATTCATACAAACCAACAATGTCGGTGGTGTATCCGTCACACTACATACAGCCGATGCTGTAAAACCATGCATCCCTGCTTGTCCTTGTGTGGTGATTACGTTCACAGCAGTCGTTAATGAAGACATTGCATTTCTAAAGTCAGTTGCTTCAATCATCTCTTTGATCTCAAATGTATATATGATGTGTCTATGATTGACATAAGGGCAATTGCTCTGCCCTCATGCTGATCATCACACGTCGTGTTAAGCGCCGAGTTCTTGACGCACAATTGCAGCACCCGCGCTGAGGGCTTCAAGTTTACCGCGAGCCACTTGACGAGACAAAGGAGTCATACCACAGTTGGTTGATGGATAAAGCTTATCGGCATCTACAAATTGCAGTGCCTTACGTAAAGTATTGGCCACTTCTTCAGCCGTTTCCACTTGATTGGTGGCAACATCAATTGCACCGACCATGACTTTTTTACCACGAATCAGTTCAATTAAATCCATCGGTACACGTGAGTTCTGACACTCTAGTGAAATGATGTCTAACTTTGATTGTTGTAGTTTTGGAAATGCTTGCTCGTATTGACGCCATTCATTGCCTAAAGTCTTTTTCCAGTCGGTATTGGCTTTAATACCGTAACCATAACAAATGTGCACAGCTGTTTCACATTTTAAGCCTTCAAGCGCACGCTCTAAAGTGGCAACGCCCCAATCATTCACTTCATCAAAGAATACGTTAAACGCAGGCTCATCAAATTGAATAATATCTACACCCGCTGCTTCTAACTCAAGTGCCTCTTGGTTGAGGATTTTAGCAAATTCCCACGCTAATTTCTCACGGCTTTTGTAGTGACCATCGTATAATGTATCAATCATGGTCATTGGACCAGGTAATGCCCATTTGATAGGTTGCGTAGTTTGGCTACGTAGAAATTTTGCATCCTCTACAAACACCGCTTTTTTACGCGATACTTCACCCACAACTGAAGGTACGCTTGCATCGTAACGGTTACGGATACGCATGGTTTCGCGTTTTTCAAAGTCGACACCTTCAAGATGTTCAATGAAAGTCGTCACAAAGTGCTGACGCGTTTGTTCACCGTCACTGACGATATCAATACCTGCATGCACTTGTTCATGCAAAGACAGTTTCAGAGCATCACGTTTTGCTTCTAGCAGTTCTTCACCTTCTAGTTTCCATGCCGACCATAATGTCTCAGGCTCTGCAAGCCAACTTGGTTTTGGTAAGCTACCTGCGGTTGAGGTTGGGAGTAAAATTGCCATAACGAATCTTCTTTATCTGAAATGTTTGAATAAATATTGGGGTGGATCAAGCAGCGTTGCTGTTTGCGCTCTCTTTAAAATTGGCTGCCCATTCATCTAAAATGGCTTTGTAAGGCTGAATGAAGTTCTCTTCTGTCCATTTACCCTGTTTAACTGCCAATTGACCACGTTCAACACGGTCATACACAATACGTGTCAATGAATAATCTGCGTAGTTTAAGCTTGGCTGATACACAACACCTGCTGGTGAATTTGCATTATAAATTTCAGGGCGGTAGATCTTTTGGAAGCTTTCCATGGTGCTAATTGCACTGATTAACTCAAAATCTGTGTAGTCACGTAATAAGTCGCCAGCGAAATAAAAGGCTAAAGGCGCATTACCATTTTCTGGTTTAAAATAACGTACGCTTAAACCCATTTTGGCAAAATATTCATCGGTACGTGAATAATCATCGTTGGTATATTCCACGCCAAGTACTGGGTGGACATTGGTGGTACGGAAATATGTCTTGCTGGTTGAAACACTTAAACAAATCACAGGTTGTTTGCTAAATTCAGCTTTAAATACGTCTGAGTTCACAAGGTGTTTATATAACTTACCGTGTAAATCACCAAAATCTTCAGGTTTTTCGCCTGTTTGACAACCTAATGCTGGCAATACCACACTAAAGTCATAATCACGTACATAAGATGAAAAGCTATTGCCAATCATGCCTTCAATACGTTGATTGGTATGATGATCAATAATGGTACTTTTTAAGGTTTCAATGAACGGGAAAGTTTGACCATTGCCTTCAATATCAATTTCTGCCGAAATAATATCAATTTCCAGTGAGTAACGATCACCTTTTGGATTATCTACGCTTGCCAAGCTGTTAAAACGATTATTGATCATCGCAAGTGTACGGCGAAGATTTTCTTGGCGACTTTCACCACGGGCAAGGTTGGCAAAATTGGTGGTTAAACGGGTGTTGTTGGCCGGTTCGTAGTTTTCGTCAAAACGAATACGTTTGATTGAACATTGAAATGCTGTACTCATGGAGATGCGCCTTAAATTTTTTGTAAAAGCTAAATTTCTGTATGGAGAGATTAAAACGCAGATCCTTACATGAGTAAAACGATACAATTTCAATAAAAGATGAATAAAATTCAATTTGAGCAAACAATAAGCAAAATGACTATATTAAGGTGCAACATTGCGTTGATTGAAAGAAAAATCAAACCAAGCACAAGAAAATTTATTAATTTATTTAACTTAAAATCAATTACTTATACAAAAATTACAGAATTTTTAAAACTTTATATCAATGTGAACAATCCATGTAAAAAAGTCCCAAAATTGAATGAGACTCACGTGACCATGAAAAAAAATCAGCACAAAGCTGTAAAAGATTCATGCTGAGGAGAGAGTTTGCTGAATTTTTTGATGAATCAGGCGATAAACGTGAATATTTCTCCACCTCACTCATGAGGTGGAGTGATAGCATCAAAGTTTAATATTGCACCTGACCTGGAATCCAATTGGTGCCTGCTAAGGGTACACGCGCCATCGCGGCGGCTTCGACATTTAAAGCCACTAAATCTTCAGGATCGAGATTGTGTAAATGCGATTTACCACATGCACGTGCCATGGTTTGCGCT
>Ga0172378_10001520_pt1 | contig 21481 bp, 19 predicted proteins | sample GrowelOW332metaG_FD_119755 | JGI IMG/M metagenome (GOLD analysis project Ga0172378, IMG submission 119755) | Groundwater microbial communities from an aquifer near a municipal landfill in Southern Ontario, Canada - Pumphouse #3_1 metaG | ecosystem: Environmental > Aquatic > Deep subsurface >... | reverse complement strand
TATATAAAGCTGCGGGAGTTTCTTATACAGGAATATCGCACAAAACGTATCTATCCGAGCATGTATGATATTTTTAATGCATTACACTATACAAGCTATCATGAGGCAAAGGTTGTCATCCTTGGGCAGGACCCGTATCATAATCAGGGACAGGCACATGGGCTGAGCTTTTCTGTTCAGCCGGGGATCGAGCCACCGCCATCTCTTATTAATATCTTTAAGGAGCTGGAGACAGATCTTGGCTGTACAATACCGAACAACGGCTGTCTGAAACCATGGGCAGAGCAAGGAGTACTGCTGTTGAATACGGTCCTTACTGTGCGGGAACATGCGGCGAATTCACATCAGGGACTTGGCTGGGAGACTTTTACGGATAAAGTTATATCACTTTTAAACGAGCGGGAAAAACCATTGGCATTCATTCTCTGGGGCAGTCCGGCACGCCGCAAGAAGGGGATGATTACAAATCCGCATCATTTTATCGTTGAGTCGCCGCATCCAAGCCCATTGTCAGCATACCGCGGATTTTTTGGCAGTCAGCCATTTTCACGAGTCAATGCATTCCTGGAAAAAACAGGACAAGTGCCAATTGATTGGCAGTTACCGAATATATGAGAGAAAAAAGCACTGCGTTATACACAAAAAAAGGGTTGCGCAGAATCATTTTTGATTTTGCACAGCCCTTTTCCTGGTTTTTATTTAAATTTAAGTTTGTCACCAATGGAAAGACGTGGCAACACGTCACCTTTGACAATGATTTGTCCAGGCATTGTACCTTCGGCATTAAAAACAAGGGTGCAATGACCTTCGTCGCGAAGATTCTGGTTTGCCTTACTTCCTACGGCAATGACCTTAAAGGAAGCGGGTCCCCAGGTAAAAGTATCACCTACGGCAATATCTTTTTTTAAGGAAGCCTCTGTATGTGCAACAACCATATCAGCGAGATTTGGCCGCAGACCTTCGTTGAGAAGGATTACGCTGCTGTTGTTTTCGAGAAAGGTTCGAGCAAGATTCCCTATGGCAGTAATACTTATTTCATATTTCATGCGTGTCAATCTCCTTAATAATAATCTGTATCAATACTATTATAACAGAAATCAAACAGATTAATATATGTTTTTGTTAAATTTTTGTAAAATGAAGAAAATTGTTACATCAAATCTGTGACTTGTTTTAAAGTATACCAGCAAGTTTGAGCAAATACTTGGCATTTGTTGTCTGACAGCGGCCTGCTTTGATTGTATAGTCAAAGTTGATCTTGTCGTTTGTATAATATTCTTCGAAATGATAGTTCTTCACGGGTATACCTTTAATTGCTGGAGCAAGTTCACAAAGTTCAAAGTCATGAGTAGATACGATTGTGATACTCCATGGATTTGCAAGCTTTTTAATAGCCTCACGTGCTCCGATAATACGATCTGCAGAGTTCGTTCCTTTAAAGATTTCATCGATACAGATAAGCATGGGCTCTTTTTTTCGACTGAATTCGACCATGCTTTTGATGCGAAGCAATTCAGCGTAGAAAGTCGAAAGGCCTTTAGTGATATCGTCATTCACGCGCATCGAGGTAAAAACATGCATTCGTGTAAGTGTGAGAGAGTCCGCACAGACCGGGGCACCAGCATAGGCAAGGATTGCGGCACTAGCAAGTGTACGCAGGAAGGTTGTCTTGCCGGACATATTTGATCCTGTAATAATATGAACTTCACCAAGTGCGCTAAGATTGTTAGCGACAGCGGCGTCTTCGGTAAGCAGAAGGTTTGTGAGGGCTTTTGCTTCAATATGGGGAGACTCGTCTGCAGAAATTATGGGAAATGTGTAAAGCTCACGTGTCTGACCAATTACAGCAAGGCTCAGCAGCATTTCGATTTCAGAGAAAGTATCAAACCAGAGACGAAGTTGTTTGCCGACACTGGTTCGCCATCTGAAAAAATAAAGCACGCAATGGAAATCCCAGAGTAAAATCGTATTGGCAAAGAAAAAGAAAAAAAGATTATAACGCATATTGGCGCATTCGCTCAAATGATAAAGTTTGCGTAGAAAATGCGAAGCTTGCGTGTCCTGCAGCTGTTTCTGCAGCTTATTGAGGTACGATGACTGGAATGTAATGTTCTCAAGCCGCTCAAAAAGTTCACGATAAAGTTTCAGTTCACGATAAATGTTAAAAAGTGGAGCGAGACAGGCAGAGTTGCGTCCAAAACAAAGACTGGCGATAAAAAATTGCAAAAACAACAGGATACTGCTGCTGAGCCAGGAAATCATATTGGCAGCGGCGAGAGTAAAACTTAGAAGTGTGATTACTGGCAGTATCCAGATCGTAAAATAAAGAAAGCGGTTTGCATGTTCTTCCGTATTTTCACAAGATGCAATCATGGGGCGCGTATCGTGGCGGGCCGGCAGCAACTGAAGCATCGCTTGCAGTTCGATGGCAAGCGTTGGCCGATTGATAAATTCCTGTACAGCCTGTTGACGACAAACTATATCACTGTATGCGGCAGGTTCTGGCGACATAACGGCAGCAAGGCGATTGCGGCCGCTTTTAGTTTGTGCAATGCAAATATACTGGTAAATAGAGTTTTTACCAAAGATATCAAGATCAGCATACTGCGGCTGTTCTTCAGAAAGATACTCCGCACCTGTTTCCGAAAATTCGTGCCAACTGCCGCTAAAACGGTCCATATAGTGCTGAAGCACATCGGTGTGTTTGGTAAGAAGGAGGATTGTGGCTCGCAGGGCTTCATGGGCATGCACAAGACGAAAAAAAGCTGCGGCAAGTACAGCGGAAAAAGCATAAAGCGCAGGCTGGTTAAAGTCATATCCTGCGGCTGCTATGGCAATGATAAAAAGAAAGAGAAAGAAGCGCAGAAAAGAAAAAAGATTGCTGCGCTTCGTTAAACGCGCTTGGGCAGAACGGTCTGTATGCAGTCCGGATTTGAATAAATCAATTTTCATGAAGGCCCCTTCTTTTTGCATAGTTTTGTCTTGTGTTTACATTATAACATAATAACATATTTGTTTTCCGGATTTACTGATGAAACGGAAAATATAGAGTGAATGTGTTGTCTGCGAATAAAAAAACAGATGAAACGGTGAAACTTGTTTAATAATAAAACAGCACGGATGATGTACAAGAAAAATGCTGTACGTCATTCGTGCTGTTTTTATCTGGCGGGTGTATTTTTTTGATAGATAAGCTTAATGATTTCAAGTACCATTTGACAGGAGCTTTGAAAAGAATCCAGTGGCAGAAACTCGTTGCTTGAGTGAAAATTGTGAGCACCAGTAAAAAAATTTGGCGTTGGTATGCCTTTTGTTGAAATAAAAGACCCATCTGTCCCGCCGCGCATAGCTATGGTTTTTGGTGTGATATTGAGATTTTTCATGGCGGCATAGATATAGTCAATACATTGACGATTGTCTGGCGTAAGCGCATCGGCAATGTTGCCATATGTATCAGAAATGGTGCAGTCAATTGTGGCTCGCGGATAGCGTTGGCGAATAAAGGCTGCAGCCTCGTCAATATATTTTTTACGAGCTTCGTAACGAGACTTGTCATGGTCACGAATGTTAAGTGTTACGGTTGCGGTGCGCTGATTTGAAGTTATGCTTTTCACCCAAATATAGCCATCGGTTCCATCGGTATTTTCTGGTGTTTGTAAACGATCAAAAAGGTTGATAAAGTCCACAGCAATAAGAGTTGGATTAACAAGCACGTTTTTGGCTGACATCGGATGTGCACTTACACCAGTGATGCTGATTGCAGCATTGCCGGCATTGAATGTTTCATATACGACTTCACCCAATTCACAACAATCAAGTGTATAGGCAAAATTTACAGGAAATTTTGTAAAGTCCAGAGTTTTTGCTCCACGCAAACCGATTTCCTCATCTGGAACAAAGGCAAAGTAGAGATCGCCATGGTAGAGTGTCTTATTATCATGCAGTGTTTTTAATGCTGTGAGCAGACTGGCAATCGCAGCTTTGTTGTCAGCACCAAGGACACTGGTACCATTACTAAATAAAATATCCTGACCAATATATTTTTTAAGTTCAGGATGCTCGCTGACTTTCATGAAAAGGGTTTTTTCTTTGTTGAGACAAATGTCCTTGCCATTGTATTTTTCAATAACTTGGGGATGGATATACGGGGCTCAGGCCGATATCCACAGTATCAAGATGTGCGATAAAGCCCACTTTGGGAAGGGGAGAATGAAAGCCTTGCGGCAGATTGGCGGGCAGAAAGCCGGTGAGGACAGAAGTAGGACTAATTGAGAGGTCGATAAGCCCTATTTCTGCCAGATCGTTTTTTAAGACGTTTGCCAGTTGATTCTGACCTGCAGAAGAAGGGACCGTAGAAATGGCAGCATTGCTCTGGCTGCTGATTGCGGTATAGCGAAAAAAATATGTAAGAAGGTGTTCTTTCATAATAAAAACTTCTTTCATAGAATAAATTTAAGTTTATAAAAAAATGACGTATCAAAAAAGGATGAGAGATCAATTTTTATACTTTGGCGCAGGAAAAATGTATTTCTAATACAGAGTATACTAGTATGTTTATGGTTGTCAATAGAGAAAGAAGCAGGGGCTTTGCATGTAGATAAAGGCCTGAACAGAAGAGTTGTAAACACATTTTTGATAATGAGGATTTTTAATGTAATATTGTAAATATAATTGACACAAAACCAGTATTGATGCTACAATGTACAAGGGAAATAAGGGATATTTGAATTGACTCCAAACTCAAAATGAGGCATAGCTATGCCAATTTGAGTCCTTTTGTTGTTTTATCGCATTCACACGACAGATACGTGTCGGTGATATATAAGGAGGAAAATTATTTATGATCGAACGTTATACCAATCCTGAAATGGGTCGTATTTGGACTCTTCAGCATGAATTCGAAGTAATGCTTGAGGTTGAAGTTGCTGCTTGTGAAGCTATGGCTGAGCTTGGACAGATTCCAAAGGAAGCAGCAGTGAATATTAAAGAAAAAGCCCAGTTCAATTTGGATCGTGTAAAAGAAATTGAAAAAGTAACGAATCATGATATTATCGCATTTTTGACGAATGTCGCTGAATATGTGGGTGAAGACTCCAAATATATACATAAAGGTCTGACTTCAAGCGATGTAAAGGATACAGCTCTTGGTGTTATGATGAAAAAGTCCGCAGATCTTATTCTTGATGATCTGAAAAAATTCCGTGAAGTATTGAAGCGTCGTGCGGCAGAGCACAAGCATACCGTTTGCATTGGCAGAACGCATGGCATTCATGCAGAACCAATGACACTTGGTCTCAAGTTCGCCTTGTGGATGGCAGAAGTCGACCGTGATATCGAACGTGTCGAACATGCCAGAAAGATCGTTGCTGTCGGCAAGCTTTCCGGTGCCGTTGGAACATACTCAAATATTGATCCGAGAATTGAAGAAATTGTCTGCAAAAAAATGGGTATTGCACCCGTTCCTTTGGCTACACAGGTTATTCAGCGTGACCGTCATGCAGAATATATGACAACACTTGCAATTGTAGCAAGTTCATTTGAAAAATTTGCAACAGAAATCCGAAATCTTCAGCGTACAGATATTCGTGAAGCTGAAGAATATTTTAGCCCGGGGCAGAAGGGCTCATCAGCAATGCCGCATAAGCGCAATCCGATTACGTGTGAACGTATCGCGGGTATGTCGCGTCTTGTTCGCGGCAATGCCGTTGCAGCTATGGAAGACATTACGCTTTGGCATGAACGTGACATATCTCATTCTTCGGTCGAACGTGTTATTTTGCCGGACAGCACAATTAATGTAGATTATTGTGTACGTAAGTTTACGAATGTCATTGACAAGCTTCTTGTTTATCCGGAGGCTATGATGGAAAATATGAACAAAACAGGCGGACTCATCTACAGCCAGCGTCTCATGCTTGCTGTTGTCAGCAAAGGTGTGCTTCGTGAAGATGCCTATAAATGGGTACAGCGCAATGCGATGAAGAGATGGATGAATGGCGAAGATTTTCGGACAAATATTGAAAACGATCCGGATATCATGAAATATCTTTCGAAGGCTGAAGTCGACGAATGCTTTGATTATAAGTATTTCCTGCGTCATGTTGATATGATCATGGCTCGCTTCGGGCTATAATAACCTGGAATTCTATCGGCAGCGGCTTTAGCTTGCTGCCTTAGATATGTAAAAAAGAAATAGATTTTGAGAGGGGTTGTCTCTTATGTCAGCAGTTGTAGTAATGGGAACACAGTGGGGCGATGAAGGCAAAGGTAAAATCGTCGATTATTTAGCAGAAAAGGCAGATACAGTCGTCCGCTATCAGGGGGGCAGTAATGCCGGTCATACAGTCGTTGTTGAAAATGAAGAATTCAAGCTTCGTCTTCTTCCGTCAGGTATTTTATATAAAGGCACGCATTGCGTTATCGGTAATGGTGTCGTTGTCGATCCCGAAGTTATGCTTCAGGAAATGGATGCAATGGAAGTCAGAGGAATCGACGTAAGTGGTATACGTTTGTCAAACCGCGCACATGTCATTCTGCCATATCATTGTATTATGGATGGTCTCGGTGAAGATGCCCGTGGTGATGGTAAAATCGGTACAACAAAGCGTGGTATTGGTCCTTGCTATATGGATAAGGATAATCGTATTGGTATTCGTGTCTGCGATCTCATGGATAAAGATGAATTCGCCAAGCGTCTCAAGGAAAATCTTGTAATTAAGAATAAGGAACTAAAGGCCATTTATCATCATGAACCACTTGATTATGATGCAATTCTTAAAGAATATCTTGCTTACGCAGATCGTCTTCGCAAATATGTTGTAGATACGATTGCACTTTTGAACGATGAAATTAAAGCGGGAAAGAAAATCCTCTTTGAAGGGGCACAGGCTACGATGCTTGATATCGACTATGGTACGTATCCGTATGTTACGGCATCTCATCCAATTTCCGGTGGCGTCGGCGTCGGGGCTGGTGTTGCTCCAAACAAGCTTGATAAGGTTGTTGGCGTGGTAAAGGCATACTGTACACGTGTTGGAGAAGGTCCGTTCCCAACGGAACAGCTCAATGAAACTGGTGATATGATTCGTAAGTGCGGCCATGAATTCGGGACAGTCACAGGTCGCCCACGTCGTTGCGGCTGGCTTGATGCCTGTGTCGTCCGCTATGCAGGTTTGCTTAGCGGTATCGATTATATGGCAATTACGCGCCTTGATATTCTTGATACTTTCGATGAGATCAAGATGTGTGTCGGCTATAAATACGAAGGAAAAATCCTGAATGAAATTCCGGCAAGCCTCAAGATTCTTGCAAAGGTTGAACCAGTCTATGAAACATTTAAAGGTTGGAAGCAGGATATTAGCGGCATTCGCAAGTACGAAGATTTACCGGAAAACGCAAAGATTTATCTGAAACGCATGACAGAAGTCACGGAAATTGATCTTGGTATTGTATCCGTCGGCCCAAATCGTAAGCAGACCATTGTGTTGCATGAAATGTTTTGAACTGAATAAAAAATAGCAATGAGGGAGTATCGTTTAACAAAGCGATATTCCCTTGTTTTTTGCTAAAAAAAATAAAAAAATTAATGATCAAAGAAACAGGTTGACAATACTTCAATATATCAGTATAATATTATCTTGTGAGCAACACATCACATATTGCAGTTTATTCGCACGTAGAATCATTGCAGACTCACAATGGTTCACTAGCTCAGTTGGTAGAGCACCTGACTTTTAATCAGGGTGTCCCGGGTTCGAACCCCGGGTGAGCCACCAGTATGGCGCGCTGGTCAAGCGGTTAAGACACTGCCCTTTCACGGCGGTTTCATGGGTTCGAATCCCATGCGCGTCACCATAGTTGATAATCGGAAGGATTTTCCGTTATTATAATAAATCATATGGGCGATTAGCTCAGCTGGGAGAGCGCCTGCCTTACAAGCAGGATGTCGGCGGTTCGATCCCGTCATCGCCCACCATATGGCCCGGTAGTTTAGTTGGTTAGAATGCCGCCCTGTCACGGCGGAGGTCATGGGTTCAACTCCCATTCGGGTCGCCATTTATGCCTTGGTAGCTCAGTCGGTAGAGCAGGGGACTGAAAATCCCCGTGTCAGTGGTTCGATTCCGCTCTAAGGCACCATGTGGGACTTCATAGACTTATGCGTTTGCATAGGTCTTTTTTTATTTTTGTGCGTGTAAAAACACACAAAAATTATCAGAATAATTTAAAATATAAAAAATATCTATAGAAATATTTAGAAAATTTGTGTATACTATATCATATAATATAATTTTATGAACGTTTTTCGAGAGGAGGAAGTCACATGGAAACCTATGAAAACAAGATTAATCATAAAGAAACCTGCTGTAAACTTCTTATGGAACGGTTGCATGCGATAATGTATGAGTATGATGTTGTGAACGATATCATGGTTTTTTCAAGTATGAAAGATGGCGGCAGGGAAAGACGGATTGAGGACTATCGCAGAAAGCTTTCTACAGAAGATCGCGGGGCGGTACATCCTGATTTCTTTGAAAATCTGCTGGCCTTACTCATGGGACAGAATGTTGTTGCACATGAGTTTTTGCTGGATCTGTCAGAGCCGCCACAGGGGCGGTTTTCTTGGTATGAGGTTGTCGGCAAGGCGATCTTTGATCCAGAGGGGCGTGTTACGCAAACCGTTGGTGTGTTTTGGGATATTACAGATCAAAAGAACGAGATAGCGGAGTTTTCACCATTTCGATCCGAACAAGATCCTTTGACAGGTTTGCTTAACTCTGCCGGAGCGAGAAAAGCGATAGAAGACCATATAGCGGGAGAATGGGGAATGCAGTCTAATGCATTGCTTATGCTTGATATTAAAAATGTTATGCAGATGAATAAAGATATGGACGAAAAAGCTATTGATGATTATGTATTGATGCGTATTGGCTGTAAGCTTAAAAAATTTTTCCGAACAACAGATATTCTGGCATATACAGAGAGTGGACGCTTTATTATATTCATGAAGGATATTGCAAATGATACAATTGTTTCGCGTAAAGTGGATATGCTGCAGAAAATATTCAGTGATACGGATTTGGCTTTTTGTGTGCCCCAATTTTCCTGCCGGATCGGAACGGCAATTTATCCTGTCGAGGGGCGTAGTTATGAGGAGCTGATTGGGACAGTGCTAACGAAGCATATGATAAAAAGTGATTGACAGAAAGAAGATTTTTCGATAGAATAAGATTGTATATTTCTGAAGGGGAGTAGCTCTTTTGGGATAAGTCAACATACTGACAGTATGCACTGTCTGGCTTATTCATTTGGTTGAATGATCAAAAGCGAGACCTTTGGTATAGTTTTTTACAGCTATGCCAAAGTCTCGCTTTTTTATTTGAAAAAGCTGCTTGAATTATTTTAAAGGAGATCTTTTAATGACAGCTTTTATTACAGCGTTCACCGTCGTTGTTTTGGCGGAAATGGGCGATAAGACGCAGCTTCTGGCGATGGCTTTTGCAGGAAAATATTCGTGGAAAACCGTAATGGCAGGAGTCTTTGCTGCAACGGTACTCAATCATTTTCTGGCGGTTATTGTTGGAGTTTATCTTGGTACGTCGATTGATGCGCACAGTATTCAAATTGCGGCATCCGTTGCATTTATTCTTTTTGGTCTTTGGACAATACGCGGGGATAAACTAGAAGATGGGACTACATCAGACTCACGTCATGGACCGTTTTGGACGGTCGTTATTACGTTTTTTCTGGCTGAGATGGGAGATAAGACGCAGTTTGCTACGATTACATTAGCAGCACAATATCCGTCGATTTTGCCGGTGCTGGCAGGATCAACGACCGGGATGATGATTGCAGACGGGATCGGTATTCTCGCGGGCAGTTTTGTCAATAAAAAAATTTCACAAAAAACAATGAAATGGATTGCGGCACTTATTTTTATCGCGTTTGGTGTTGTGGGTCTTTACAACGAATTGCACGGATGATTTGTGTAAACTGTAACGCTGCTGTTGTGTAATCGTGTATAATATAAAAGAATAAAGCAGTATTTATTGATGAGGGCCACCTGCCCAGGGGGGGTAGGAATGTTATGTTGAAAGGACGAAAGTATGGAACAATTTATGCAAGTGTTTCTCGAATTTATCGATGCCTGGGGGTATCTCGCAGTGGCGGTATTAATGGGATTGGAAAATGCCTGCATTCCAATTCCAAGTGAGCTGGTTCTCGGCTTTGGCGGATATTTGATTTTCGCTGGAAAGATGAGCTTTGTGGGTGCCTTATCGGCTGCTATGGTTGGTGGTATTGCCGGTTCACTTTTTGCTTATTATGTAGGGGAGCGTGGTGGACGATCTTTCGTATATAAGTATGGTAAGTATTTCTTTATTAAAAAATCCCATATCGATACGGCGCAGAAGTGGTTTGACAAGTATGGTCTGAAGGCTGTGTTTTTTAGTCGGATGCTTCCAATTGTGCGGACGTTTATCTCGCTGCCGGCAGGTTTTGCCAGTGTGGATATGAAGAAGTTTCTTTTTTATACGATTGCGGGATCACTGCCGTGGACAGCACTCATTCTCTATGCAGGAATGACGCTTGGCGAGAACTGGCAGGTTCTCATGACCATTGGTCATGAAGCAAGCACTGTATTCATTGCAGCAGCCATTGTTATTATAGCAATACTGTATATTCGCTATCGACGTGGCAAAAAACAGTCAGGGAAAATTGATGTCGAATAAAAGCCATGTAAATAAAGAAAGAAAAAACCTCTAAAACAGCGCAAGGCTGCTTCAGAGGTTTTTCTTTTATGTCAAGCTAAAAAGCGAGGGGTCAGATGTCTATTTTTCGCATATCAATACTATAAGGACGAGAAGTCTTCACGGAAACAGACTTTTTTTGTGCGTTCAGGAGATGTTTCGCAATGCGATGAATCCAGATGAAGGCAGAGTGTTTTGTTTTTGTTTTGTTCATGCTAAAACCTTCTTTAGCAATATAATATAATAGGAAAATGATAATAAGCTGAAAAAGATAAAAGATTAAAGTGTGTGTCCTGTTTGAACATAGAAAAAAAACAGTGGAAATACCAAGAAAAGGAAAAGAACGGTAGTGAGAAGAAAAGAAGCAATTGCAAGGTCAACATTGAGCTTGAAGAGCCTTGCGGTAATAACTGCATTGATTGCAGAGGGGGTCATTGCAAGAATCATCATTGTACCAAGTAGAATCTGATCGTCAAAAAGCTGTTTAATCATAAAATAAATGATGATTGGGACAATAATAAACTTCAAGGGAACAAGGTCAAGAACTTGCTGATAGTAGTGTCGGGCTCGGCTAAAGTCAACAAGATAGCCAACTGGCAGCAGTGATGTCCAGGCACCAATGTGGACGAGCCACTGGAAAAGGTTAGCAAGTATCTGCGGCCGGGGAACATTAAGTGTGTGCAGTACCATGCCAAGTATCATGCCAAGGACTGAAAGCTGATCCCAGGTGAAAAGCATGCTGCGAAGATCAAAGCGCGAGTGTGCCATCCTTCGAGTCGCAGTAGCTGTATGTTTCTGATAGTAGTACTGTGCCAAAGGAAAACAGAAGACGACAAGCAGGATGTTCTGAAATGTGCCAACCATTTGAGCATAGGCAAAACCGATTTCACCATAAAGGATGAAAGCACACAGACCGCCGAGTGTGCCAATATTTGCAAGCATTGAAGACATAATATATGCACCGCGGTCCAAAAGATTTTTTTGGCGGCGGGCAAAAGTCAGTGCACTGATTCCCCCAGGAATAAAAGCAAAAATAAAGCCAAAAGCTGGCAGCCAAATAAGATTGAGCGAAAGCGGCAATGCCCAAAAACTAAGTATTGAAAGAATCGTACAAATTACAATGATGTTAAAATGAATAAGTTTATTGCATAATGTACCGCTAATAATATGCTTTTGGTGAAGATAGTAGCCAAGAGCAAGCGGCAGAACAAGATCAGTAAATACAAATAAAATACGCAGTTGTGCAGCTTCCATGAAAAAAATCCTCCATACAATCAATTAAGTTATCTAAATCCTATCATGCAAAACCAAGAAATACAATAGGAACAGACAAAATACCAAAAGTATGATTTCTCTGAATCGCTTGTTTTATATGAGGATTAGACAAGAACAATTTCTGTACCGGCTTTGCGCAGCTCCTGAACAATTTGTGGATTGGCAATTTTATCGGTAACAATGAGATCGATGTCTTTTAGGGGAGCGATTGTAAGAAAAAAGCTTTGGCCGAGTTTGGTATGATCTGTTGCGACAATGACTTTGTCTGCTTGCTGGACGATGGATTGTTTTGTTTCGGCGTCAATAAGGTCTGGCGTTGTAGCACCATGAATAAGATCAATACCGTTGGTGCCAAGAAAAAGAATGTCGATTTTGAAGCGGCGAACAAAATCACTTGTCATTTGCCCCATGAAGCCGCGTGGCTTTTCGGCAAAAATGCCAGGAACCATAATAAGTTTCAGATCCTTGGCGGCACTAAGAATATTTGCGGCAGGCAAAGAATGTGTGAGGACAATGATATTCTTTTTGGGAAGAAGCAATTCGGCTATTTTTTCCGGAGTCGTGCCACAGTCGATAAAGACGGAGGAACCTTCTGTAACGAGATCGGCACAGTAGGCGGCAATACGGTATTTCTCTTCGGGAAACTGTTTCTTGCGAAAACGGTTACTGTATTCGAATCCGGCACCGCGATTGAGTGCGGCACCGCCACGCAGCAGTGTCACGATTCCAATCTCTGCAAGACGTATAAGATCACGCCGGATGGTCATAGCCGATACTTGCAGATTTTTGGCTAACTCGGTGATATACACATTTTGATTTGTTTCCATATATGAAAGAATTTTTTCCCGACGATGGATAGCGTTCATGTAATCACCTCATAAATGTTGTATTTTTGTTATTATAACATATATATACGTGATAAAATAACAAAAAATGATATTTTTATGTATAAAATATCAAAAACATAACATTTTAGCATTGACGAAGAAGGTGTATAACAGTATGATACACACATAAAAGGTGCGCACCGAAAATCAGCAGAGGTGAAGGAAAATGAAAATGTTATTGTTATCAAATGGCGGGTTGGCAAACGAAATGTATAAAGCGATGGCGAACTTCTATGCAGAGCCGGAGATTGATGTTATGGAGCTTGAGGCTGTGACAAAGGACGTGTTTGTTCGCAAGCTTCAAGCGTACATTCAAGAGACAAGTGAAGAGGTTCTTATTGTCAGTGATGTTTTTGGCAGCACAGCATTTAATGAAGCGATATATCTTATAGAGAGCGGCCAATGTCAGGCAAGAGCTGACATTATTTGCGGTATGAGTCTGCCGCTTGTATTTAAATTATATGGACTCAAGGATTCCTGGAGCATTCAAAGCATAAAGCAGATTTATCAGGAACCTGCTGGCAGATGGAATGATGTAAGCAGTTCTTAGAACTTCACCGACAGATCATGAGAAGTAAGGAAAACCGCAGGGTTTGATTTTTGGGGAAATGCGGTATACTATAGATAGTAAAGTAAGAAAACAGATAAATTTGCTGAAATAATGTATAGTAGTCCATCGATGTGATGCTTTGGTAATATAGATAGAGGGCATATTTTTCTGTGTGTTTGTTGATAGCCAGAAAGTTGTTTTGGCCGGGTAAATGATTATTAGGGGGACAAACGGAATGTATCCATTAAAACTGCAGGCACCGCTCAAAGATTATATATGGGGCGGTACAGCTTTGAAAACGAAATATAATAAAGTAACTGATCTTGAAAAGGTGGCAGAGAGCTGGGAACTTGCCTGTCATAAGGACGGACATAGCATCATTCTGAATGGCGAGGCCAGCGGAATGACACTGGAAAGCTATATTGCGCAGCAAGGGGAACGTATCCTTGGCACACATGGCAGTCGGTTTACTTATTTTCCCTTGCTTATCAAACTGATTGATGCAAAAGATAATCTTTCGGTGCAGGTTCATCCGGAAAACGAGTATGCACTGCGTGTCGAGGGTGAATATGGCAAGACGGAGATGTGGTATATTGTTGACTGCGAACCGGGTGCAAGTCTGTTATATGGTTTTAAAAAGGAAATTTCAAAAGAAGAATTTGAACGCCGCATTGCCGATCATACACTTCTTGATGTATGCAATCGCGTGATGGTTCATAAGGGCGATGTGTTTTTTATCGAGGCCGGAACACTTCATGCCATTGGCAAGGGAATTCTTATTGCCGAAATTCAGCAGAATTCGAATACAACATACCGGATCTATGACTATGACCGCCTGGGCAACAATGGCAAGCCGCGTGAGCTCCATGTAGCAAAGGCACTTGATGTGACGAAACGAGTGCCACCAGTACATGAAACAAAGGCTGCACTGGAGATGGATTTTTTTGCCAACTACAAGGCAGATCTTCTTGTACAGTGTGAGTATTTCACGGTGTATCACTTTGATTTGCATGGAAAATGTCATTTGCAGGCAACAAAAAAAAGTTTTCAGTCAATTTTGCTGCTTGATGGTATTCTGGAGATTGAGTATGCGTCTGGTGAAATGAGAATTGAAAAAGGAGAGTCTGTCTTTATTCCGGCAGAAATGGGTGAATACACGATTAAAGGTGAAGGAAATTTTATCTTAAGTATGGTATAGGGTAAGGTTGAAATAAAATGAAAAAAATATTGTTGGGAGCACTTTATTTATCGTTGGCAGCAAGCATATGGGGTGGTATGTTTGTTGTGGTGAAAGTAGTCATTGCAGTTATTCCACCGGTACAGCTTGTCTGGCTGCGCTATGTTACAGCACTTGTGGCACTTTATTTTTTGGGGCACAGCATGAAAATTTCCTGGAGAATCCGACGCAGGGATTGGAAAATGCTTTTTTTGATTGGTTTTGTCGGCAATACGATTTCTATTGTTACACAGGAAACAGGGACAATGCTTTCATCGGCACAAATGGGATCGATTATTACGGCAGCTACCCCGGCATTTATGGTGGTTTTTGCTCGTATATGGCTTCAGGAGTTCTTCACCTGGCAGAAAGTTTTGTCTGTTGTGCTGGCAACCGTCGGGGTTATAATTATTGTTATTGATCCGGATAATTTGCAGATTGCAAGCGTTTGGGGTGGGGTATCGCTCATTGTAGCGGCAGTAACTTGGGCGATTATGTCGGTGTTTTTGAAAAAATTGCCATTTGATTATTCATCGGTTGCAATAACTTTTTATGCCGTATGCGTTCCGGCGGTCCTGTTGGCACCTTATTCGCTTTGGTGGTTGATGGAGGCTGCTGATTGGAGCGTACTTTTGACAGGGAAGGTATGGAGTTCTGTGCTTTATCTTGGCATTATTTCAACGGCGGGTGGTTTTATTCTTTGGAATAAAGGCTTATTACTTATGGACGCGTCCGTTGGTGGATTGTTTTTCTTTTTTCAGCCGATTGTCGGGACAGGGCTTGGCTGGCTTTTTCTTGGTGAAGCTATTACAAAGTTGTTTTGGCTGGGGTCGTTGCTTATTGTTTTTGGTGTTGTACTTGCCATGCGTGGCGGGGGGCAAACCGAAGCTCAAGAGGCAGAAGCACATCTTGTAAAATAAACAAACAAAAAACGTCTATTAATGTAATCTTTGGTGATTGCATGGCAGACGTTTTTTTTATGCTTGTTTACGGTTGGTTTCGTTCTGGATAACTTTATTTGTCCAGTTGTGCTGTACTGGCTGCTGTTGGCAAAAATTTTTTTTTAGTAAGGAAATATTTCCTGAAAATGATTGTTATATTTATTTTTTTGGCAATTAATATAGTACTTGTATAATCATGTGTTTTGCTGTATTCTGTCTTGAGAGGTGTTTATAGAAATGGATTCGGATGTAAAAAAGGAAACGTATTTGCTACTTATATTTACGACAATAGTCTGGGGAATACAGCCATTATGTATTAAACTGCTTATTGCTGACTGGTCACCAGTGACGATTACCTGCGCTCGTTATGTGCTGATTAGTGGGATGCTTTTTTTGTTGATGTATTTGCGCAAGGATAAAGGGATCAAACCGCCCCGTTCCTGCTGGTTATCACTTGTGGCTATGGGGGTTACGGGAATATTTATCAATAATGTTATGCAGTTCACAGGACTTCAGTATTCGACAGTGACGAACTGCACACTTATTGCGTCGACATCACCGGCAATTACAGCTTTTGTAGCAGCGCTTTTTATAAAGGAACGTCTGAATCTTTTGGCTTGGCTTGGTATCATAATTTCTTTTATGGGGGCATTATCCATAGTGAGCCATGGTTCAATGGATATGATTGCAAAGATTGACTTTAACAAGGGAGATATGCTTTTTCTTGGCTGTCAGATTTTTTGGACAATCTATTCTTTGATTGCTCTTCGGGTTATGCAGAAAATGTCAGCGATGGCGGCAACGGCTTGGGCGGGGATTTTAGGGGCAATCTGTACGGCTTGTTATGGTTTGGGAACAGACGAACTAACACCTGTGTTTTTGCCGATGCTTTCGTGGGCAGCCTATTTCTATACGGTAGTATTGGGTGGTGTGATGGCAATGCTGTTTTGGAATATTGGTGTTAAAAATGCCGGTCCCAGTATTACGTCGATTTTTCAGAATATCACGCCGATTATTGGTATGCTGGGCGGTGTACTGATCTTTAATGAGGTTGTCAGTATTGACGAATGCAGTGGTGCACTGGTGATCTTTGGCGGTGTCTATCTGACGACACATAGCAATATGATGGAAGAATATATTGCGCATCATTGGCTGCGAAGAGCATGAATTTTGTATTAAAATCCTTGGGATGAGATTCGTATCCTTTTTTAGTAGTTAACTGATCGTTTTTTGAATGTACAATAAAAACACCACATAGTATACATGTGGTGTTTTTATTGCAATATAGATAAGTATGTCGTCATTTAAATACATTTGTATAAATCTGTTGCAGTAAAGTGATAAACTGTTGACGGTCTTTTTCTGTAAGTCCTTCTAATGCTCTGGCTCGATGAGTGGTAACAACTGTATTTAATGCATCGTATTGATCATTGGCTATTGGTGTGAGTTGAATATATTTTTCGCGTTTATCCTTGCCAAAATATCGATCAATAATGTCTTTCTTTTCAAGTTTAGCAAGTGCCTTTGAAATTGCAGCAGGTTCGATGTTGAGATAGTTTGCCAGAGTAATCTGAGACATAGTACCTTGTTCGTGGATAAGTTTTACAATAGACCACTCAGAACTGTAGAGATTATAATTACTTAGTTCATTATTCAGTGTTTTTGATAAGGCGCGGGTCGTTTGATAGATCTGATGCATAAGTTGATCGGCGGAATCAAGTCGAGCAGTTTTTTTGTTTGTGGAATAAATTGTTGTCACGTCCTTTCTACTATCTATTTTATAGCAGAAAATTGAGAAGATAGCAATGGATTCCTGTATTAGTTTTCGTTTTGATCAGGTTCCAGTTTTTTTTGCGGTTTAAAGAAAAGTTGAATAAAAAAGAAAACAAGAAATAAGATCATAGCACCGATGACATATTTATACATATTAATATAACCGACAGTGCCGGCAATGCTGCCAAGAAAAATAATGCCACCGCTTGTGCCAATATCCAGCATGTTATAGAAGGTTGCACTGGCTCCACTGCGGCGATCAGAACGGACCATATTAAGCATCCAGGTCATAAGTGCCGGAAGTAGAAGGCCTCCGCCAATACCATAAAAAACAGAAGAAATAAGAAGAACATGAAGTGAACGCGCATTAATTAAAATAAAAAGGGCAATAATAAAGGAAATACCACCTGGTAAAATAACCCATAATGGGCCTTTTTTGTCAAAGATTCTGCCACCAAAAGGGCGTGAGACAAAAACAAAAATGGTTCCAATGATAAAGAAAAGGCCGGCATTGCTGATACCTGCTTCATTTGCCATCATGATAATAAAAGTATTTACACTGCCATATGCAATACCAAAAAGTATCGTAAGTATAGCAGGTACACCTGTACCGTGCTCAAAAAACTTGTTTTTTAAAGATGAATGAATAGCTGAAGTCGGAATTTCCGATATTGTTTCTTTTATTTGGCAAACGCGGGCACTTAGAAGAGCAAACCCTGTCATTGCGGCAGAAAAAATAAATAATGGATAAGAACCAAAGTCAGAAAGCAATATAATGCCAAATGCCGGAGCTAGTGCCATAGCAACGGTACTGCCCAAACCGAAGTAACCAATGCCTTCACCACGGCGGGTGGACGGTATGACATCTGCTGCAAGCGTAGCTGCAAAGGTTGTGCTCAGGCCAAAACCAAAGCCGTGAAAAATCCGTGCAATGATAAGTTCGTTGACAGAGTTGAAAAATGCATAGCTGAGTGTACAAAGAAAAGAAATGAGCAGACCAATATAAAGGCATTTCTTTTTGCCAATAGAACGAACGCCTGTATCGGTGAAAAGTCGAATAAAAATAGCAGAAAATCCAAAGATTCCTGTTATAAGGCCAATTTCACCACCGCTGGCACCTGTAGAAGCGGCGTAGATCGGAAGTGTCGGTAAAAGAAAATGAAAGCTGGCAAACAAAAGGCCGTTTGCGCCAATAAGAGAGATAAAGTTTTTTGTCCATAAGTTTTGTTTTTGCATAAATTGTGTCCTCTCAGAATAAAAATAATATTTGTTAACTAGTATACTATTGGTAGTTGTAAAAATAATAAATGTAATTATGCCACAGATGATTAACTAGTTAACTGTTGTGAATAGTACTTAGTTTAGCGTGTAAATCTAAAAATGTCAATGATTGGGTCACATATCAGGGAAAATCACAATAAAATCAGCTTAAATTGTGAAAATATACATTGTTTATGGATTTACATATGTTTTGTAAACTTATGCGCGTAGTGTGATGGGTTATTATTTATAGGCAAGTTTGTTTTTAGATAATTGTGTGAAAAGAAACTTGCCTATAAACAATTATTCGCCAGCCAATTGTGTCAGTGCAGTAATCTCTTTGTCGTTTACAAGGATATAGAGATAATCGCCTGCTTGCAGTCTCGTATCTCCTTCCGGTATAAGTTCGCTGTCTCCTCGTTTAAGATTTACAACTAAACTATATTTTGGCCATTCAATATTTTTGATGTAGTTACCATCCATAACCGATCCGTTTTTAACAGCAAGTTCTAAGATAACACGCCGGTATTTTGTTGCTGTGCGAAATTTATTTTGTTTCGCTAAAGAACGATCCAGAAGTTCGTCATAAACAGGTTTGCCATCTAACATATCGGCAATCACATAGGCCAGCATAGATACAAAAATTAAGGCCAGCATATGTTCAAAGGATTCCGTCATCTCCATAATTAAAATACTGCCGGTAACAGGTGCTTTTACCACTGCAGCAAAATATGCAGCCATTGCAAATACAATAAGATTAGCTGTATAAGCTGGGTCCAGCAAGCCCCAGCTTATTACGACACTGCTAAAGATACTTCCACCCAAAGCCCCTAAAACAAGCATTGGCAAAAAAATTCCTCCTGGTACGCCTGACCCAAAACAAAGCATTGTAAAAAAGAATTTTCCTGCAAATAAGATGCAAAGAAAGCCTAAACTATAACTTTGTGTTACCAGTAAATCAACCAGTTGGTTGCCGCCGCCAAGAACTTGTGGCAAAAAGAATCCAAGAAGTGCTGCCATAAGAATAGGTAATGCCGGCTTGCCCCATCCGCGCAGGACTGTCTGTAACTCATACAGATTAAGGGATTTTAGCAGCATTTTATTGAAGCAGCGCCCCAGTATACCAATAAAAACGCCCAACACTAGTAATAATCCATAATAACGAAGCGGCATACTTGGCAGACTTGTAATATGAAAGATTGGTTCATAGCCAAAAAATTGTTGTACGACGGCTGTTGATGTCACGGCAGCAGCAAGAGAGGCCATTAACACAAACGGCGAGAAGTTTTTCTGTAATTCTTCTAAACAAAAGATAACCCCGGCCAAAGGTGCGTTAAATGCCGCAGCCAGCCCGGCTCCCGCGCCGCTGGTCAATAAAAAGCGTTCTTCAAAGCGTGAACGACTGCAGATGCGACTCATACCTTGTCCAATGGCTGCGCCTAGTTGCACAGAAGGACCCTCGCGTCCAAGCGACATACCAGAACCAATCGCAATGACACCACCAACGAATTTGCTGCAAAGAACCCGTATCCAGTTCATATGCATTTTCCCAAGCAAAATACCTTTAATCTGTGGTATGCCGCTGCCGGATGCCATAGGTTCGATCTTGACTATTTTATAAAGCAAGTATGAGGCCAGTAAACACACAGCAAAATATAATAGAAACAAAGGCCAGTTTGCTAAAGTCAAATGTTTGTAGAGTACAGGGCGCAGTTTGTCTACAGAGTCAATTAAAAACCGAAATAATGTAATGACCAGTCCAACGATGATTCCAACGCTGATTCCTTCCAAAAACAAACGCAGGCGAAAATATCGTCCTGTTACAAATGCCTCCATAGCTTTTGTTAAATTTGTCCGTCTCATTCAAACATCTCCTATTTTCCAACGCAGCAGCTTTTTTCTATCATTATATCTCCTATGACCATACAAGAAAACATTTTACCATCTATTGATAAATAGCACAATGGAAGCGGAACTGTGCTGTAATGAAAAGAGTGTCGATAGCAAAAGTGCCTATTACTTCAGAAAAAAACAGAGTGTGAATTCATTTTGTCGGAGGGGATGAGTAAAAATTTATAGTAGATGTTTTAATTATCATTGATAGTTCTATGTTTGTCGAGAGCGGTGTATATCAGAAGCTGTTTTTATCTGCGAGAAAAGAAACGCTGCATCGCTAATGCGAACTTAAAAAATGAGTGATGATGATTCAACAAATGGAGCGTGGGAAATTTTAGGCAACATGTAAAGGATGCTTCGCGAACTATAAAGTATAGGTTTTTTTTATTGCCTGTGATTTGTAATCCTTATTATTTTTATAATTCAGAAAACGTTATAATAAATAAAGATAGTTCAGTTTACTAAAGGAGAATTTAAAATGGAAAAGCAGGCAAACAAAATTCTTGCCCGGTCAGCAACGGCTGGATTTGAAGAAAAGAACGATGTGTTGATTACGGTCACGCCGGTTGCGGCGGGGCGGGGGATAACGGTGAAGCTGGTATCACCGGTACAACGCCAATATGGAAAGCATATGGAAAAATTAATTATGGAGACGGTTCAGTCCGCCGGGTTCAGCGATGTAACTATTGAAGCTGTTGATAAAAGCGCCTGGGATTATACCATTAAAGCCAGAGTTTTAGGTGCACTTGAACGGGGGATGAAAGCATGACAGATCCAAAAACTAAACTTCGCCGGACAATGATGTTCGTTCCCGGCAACAGTCCAAAGATGATAAATTCTGCAGATATCTATGGCGCGGACAGTCTTATGTTTGATATCGAAGACTCAATTGCTGTCACCGAAAAAGATACAGCGCGTATTCTTGTAGCTCAGGCGCT
>Ga0172378_10001519_pt1 | contig 21508 bp, 17 predicted proteins | sample GrowelOW332metaG_FD_119755 | JGI IMG/M metagenome (GOLD analysis project Ga0172378, IMG submission 119755) | Groundwater microbial communities from an aquifer near a municipal landfill in Southern Ontario, Canada - Pumphouse #3_1 metaG | ecosystem: Environmental > Aquatic > Deep subsurface >... | reverse complement strand
TTTCATACGGATCTGATTAATAAATACCAGAATAGTGTTCGACTTGCCGATAATCGCTGTAAGCTTACGGAGTGCCTGACTCATAAGACGGGCCTGCAGTCCCATGTGACTGTCTCCCATATCGCCCTCAATTTCTGCCTGCGGTGTAAGAGCCGCAACAGAATCCACAACGATAATGTCGACTGCACCCGAACGAATAAGATCTTCCGCTATCTCAAGAGCCTGCTCTCCCGTGTCCGGCTGTGATACCCATAAATCATCAATATTAACCCCGAGATTTTTTGCATACTGAGGATCAAGCGCATGTTCCGCATCGATAAAAGCTGCAATACCGCCGAGTTTCTGCGCTTCGGAGATTGCCTGCAATGCAAGTGTCGTCTTACCGGAAGACTCGGGGCCGTACATTTCGATGATACGTCCGCGGGGATATCCGCCGATACCAAGCGCTTCGTCAAGGAGAATGGAACCGGACGGAATAACGTCAAATCCTGCGGCGTTTGCTTTCGTTCCGAGCTTCATGAGAGAGCCGGTGCCGTACTGTTTTTCAATCTGGAGCCTTGCAGCCTCCAGCGCCTTTAGTTTTTCCGACATATCAGTCGGTTTAGCTGTTTCTGTTGTTGCCATTAACGCTATTTCCTCCCGCAAATTTCCCACCATACTATAAATAGACGATTTTTCATCATTTTCCGCAAAACTTCACGGTTTTTCCAGAAAATCGTTCACACTCTGATATACTGCATGTCCTTCAACACAAAGTTTTCCTCCCTCTGCCGTCAGCTGACCGAGGACTTTCACCGGTTTGTCGTTTGCAATTCCCGGATCCGCATCAAACCGGAGCGGAACTATTCCGGTCACTTTTTCCATTGTCTCGTAACCGACAAGCAGATCGCAGCGGAATACCGTTCCCTGACTTTCGACATTTGAAATACGCCCGGACCAGACAACATAACACCCCATATACAGATCGGGATTTTTCATCACGTCTTCATATGACGGGCTGTCGGTAATCGTATCAAACGTCGGTACAGAAAGATAACTCATAAGCATCCGTGCCTTCTGCTTAATTGACGGAACCGCATTCGAATTGAGCAGTCTGTTTATCTCAATCTGCGCAGCATTGTCGCGGTAAACCTGAAAATACCGCCGGGCTTTCTCATAACTTCCGGTAATCTCCTTATCCGAAAGTATAAACTTGTACGCGCCGCCGGTCATATCCGTCTCCTGCGCATGTCTGGACTCCCCTGCAGACAGCACAAAACTGCTTAAATCCGCGCGGGGGCCTGAGGAAACCTGCCTTCGCGGTCCGGCAAAGTGCATTACAAGTACGAAACCGAGCAAACAGGCAGCAACAGGCAGCACAATGCCCAGAATTCTGTCAGGATTTGTCCCGACAGGAGGATAAAACTGCTCCATCCGGCCGCTGTCGACCCATCGGCATATTGTGCCGTAATCACCCTTCGTTCGTATAAACTCAAGCGCTTTTTTTGCGAGTACATTCCGCGGTTCGTTATCGAGTATCTCAAGATAATACTGTATCGCACGGTCCGTATCACCCCGGCGAAGAAATATGGCAGCCTGACCAAGCAATAACATCGTATCAGTAAGTTTTATATCCCGTGCACGCTGATAATAAGACGAAGCAGTTCCGGCATCTCCAACATACAGACATGCAGTCGCCAGCAGCACATAATAGTCGAAGTTCCCCTCATAAATTTCATTACGACCTTCCAGAAGCCGTATAGCCGCCGAAAATTTCCGGCGCCGCATCAGCCCCTGTGCAACCTGAAGAACATCCCGCGCCATCTGCTACTGCTGCCTCAGTTTAGCAAGGATTGCATCAAGCTCGGCGTTAAGCCGGAGCAGCTCGTCCCTGTTTACACTCTTGTCGTCGTCTTCAAGTGCGTTTATCTTATTTATAAGAGCCTGTATATATGCAGGGTCAAGTTTTTCTTCCGTTATTACGTCAAACGGAACATCCGGTGTGGTTTTCGCCGCCGTAGCAGCCTGTTTCACCGCTGATTCCGGAGCAGGGACGGCAGATTCAGGAGCAGTTCCCGCAAAAGACGCCAGATACACAGCACCCGCCGGAGTTTCATCGTCAGCAGAAACTGCTATATAAAAAACAACAGACAGTGACTGTGCAGGTTTTAATTCAAATTTTTCCCAGTTAACCGCTACTGCAGAATTGTTATACGACATGACATTGTCAAAAGAGCGTGCTGTTGAAGCAACAGGTTCCCACAGGGGCAGAGAAATAATGTCCTTGTTACCGAGCGTCACAAGGGACGGCGGAGTAATGTCTCCACCGTCAAGCAGCAGCTGAACTCCGTATCCCCCTCCCTGCGACAGAATCCATTTTTCATTTTTCATTGTCCGGAACTGGGCCTCCGAATTGACCGCTTTCGTCCGGGACGTCGAAAAATGAATGTCTGTTTTCTCGCCAAGGAAAGTGTCGAACACACCCTTTAAAGCAAACATATCCGTACGTGTTTTCCTGTTTGTTACGGTAATCCTGATCTGTATCATATCGTCATCACAGTCTGGTGTTGTCTTCATGAATGTAAATTCCACAGAAACATCCGCTGCCTTCGGAATTGTATACAGCAGACTTCCGCCGGCAGCAGTTTTTGCCGCAACAGATTCGATGCCGTTTGATTCATTGAGCTTATATTCCGTTTTTCCTGCACGGAGGAGGAAATATGTTGAAGCAAACTCATCGTAATCAACGAAAAGGGGATACGAGCCCCCCTCTTTATTCACCGCGTACAACTGCCACGTACCAAGATTTCCCCGCAGAATAAGTTTGATTTTCCCGGATTCACACTTAACGGAAGCACCGGTACTTCCCTTTTTTTCAAGTGCGGCGTCCGTTCCTGCAGCATCAGCAGTTTTTCCGTTATCTGCAGCAGCCAGCGAAAAAGCTGCCGATACTATCACGCATACAGCCAGCAGTATTCTGTATTTTTTCATTATCTGCCCCCTGCGTTCTGCTTATCCAGCAGATTCTGAACTTCTCTGGCTTTCGCTTTCAGACGGGCAATTTCATCAGAACTTCCGTCTTCCGTATTCTGAGCAGCCCCGGCTGCAGCATTCTGAAGCTGTACAACCTGTTGTTTTAATGAAGCTATTTCATTCTGCAAATCAGTATTCTGTTTCTGCAGATCTGCAATTCTTTTTACATTAGCGGCGGCTGACGACGAATCGTACATTTTCAGCTGTTTCTCATAATCTTCTTTTGCCGAAAGGTATTCCTCTCCCGTCTTCTTAAGCAGATACAGCAGTTTTTCTTCCCTGGTCCGCTGACCGATAGTCTCAATACGATACTGTGCGGCAGGTGCCTTTGCATCTCCCTGATATTCGCTTATGATACGCTGATACAGTGGAAGCGCTTCATCATAATCATATCCCGCATAAAACGATTCGGCGATCCAGAACAAGGCTGAAGCGTACATTTCATGTTCGGGATACTGGTGACAGAAATCACTGAGCCACAGAACAGATTTTTCGTACTCACCGAGATAAAAGAGCGACCTTCCTTTCTGATAGCGGATATATGCCGTATACATACTGTCCGGGAAAGCACTGACAAATGAATCACAATCCGAAGATGCACTTTTGTATTCACCTGCATACATTTCCGAAACAATAAGCATATACCAGGAATCAGCCGTATTGTTTACCGGATATGAAACAGCCTTACGCAGCAGAATCATAGCTGAATTCCAGTCGCCTGATTTAAAAGCACTGCACCCCTGCACAAAGGCTGCGCTTTCCACGGTATTCTCAGCAGAAACAGGTACTGCACAAAACAAAAGCAGCACCGCTGCAACAGCAAGGTTCATCCGCTTAAGCTTCATACTCACTCCCATTTAAACTCACCTTTAAAAAAGGCTGAACCGGATATAATTATATCGGCACCTGCGGTAACAATACTGCCGACAGTCTGATTGTTAACGCCTCCGTCAACAGAAATTTTATATGAAAGTCCGCGCTCTTCTCTGATACGTACGAGTGCAGCAATTTTTTCGACGCAGGACGGTATAATTTTCTGACCGCCGAACCCGGGATTAACGGTCATAACAAGCACCAGATCCACAAACGGGAGAACTTCTGAAAGCGCAGAAACAGGTGTTGAAGGGACGATTGCTATTCCGGCCTTCTTCCCCAGTTCTCTGATACGGCACAGCAGACGGTGTATATGAACAGTACTTTCAAAATGAAAAGTTATCCAGTCCGCCCCTGAAGCTGCAAAGGAATCAACCTGATTTTCAGGACAGTCCACCATAAGGTGCACATCGAAAGGCAGTTTCGTAAGCGGCCTGATAGATTTCACAACAGGCTGCCCATACGTAATCTGAGGTACAAAATGTCCGTCCATAACATCTATATGAACAACAGATGCATGGTTTTGTTCTATCAGCCGTACGGCACCTGCCAGATCGGAAAAATCAGCAGAAAGCAGCGACGGCGCCAGTATAAATTTATTCATTTTATTCCATTATAGCTGAATACACCTGTATTGTCTATTCTGAAAAAAAATTTACAAATTCTACAAAAAGGTGCTTGACATGTTTTGCTAAAGCGTGTATAAACTTTCCTTCATTTTTACAAAATTTATCATTGACTAAAATTTGCATTCCAGTATAATGAAAGATAGTCGCTATGGAGATTCAAACGGAAAACGGGCTGAAAGAAGCATTCGGATATTTAGAAAACGCCAACCCGGAACAGGCTGAAAAAATTCTGGCAGGGCTTTTCGAATATGATTTCGAATGTCCGGAGCTTGTTTTTACAGTCGACTGCTGTAATTTCTGGATTCCATATATTAAGTCGCTGTCAGAAATGGAAAATCCGTTTGAAAGGGGAGAAAGTCTTCTTGCAGAATGGAAAACGTTTCAAGCTTTTGTCGCAAGAAAGGAGCATCCGTATGAGCCTGCTTTGTATTCAGTCAGCCGTGGTATTTTTTCCCGTGCACTTGAGAACTATACGAAGTTATTCGATGAACGGAATCCTGTCCAGAAAGCTGAAATTTACCGCAAGGCAGGACTGTGCTGCAAAAAACTCGGTAAATACGAAGATGCGCAGCATTGTCTTTCTGTCGCAAACAGCACACAGCCGGGGCTTGCAGCTGTTCTTGCTGAACTTGCAGACTGTTATGCACTCTGCGGTGGTGACCGGAATGCAAAGATTCTTTTCAGGGAAGCGTTCTTTATTGATCCGGAACGTATTGACATCAGCTTCCTTGATTCCAGTCTCATTACGTGCCTGATCGAAAAAACAGCAGAAAAAGGATACACCGGAGCAGTTCTGCAGCAGTGGATTCCCGTATACGGAGTACTGTGGGGAATCTTCAATGTTAAACGGGAATTAAAACCGCAGGAAGCAGGAAAACTGAAGCAGGAAATCTATGCGCTGGAAAACGAAATGAAGGATCCGTCAAGCGATGCGGCAGTGCTTACTCCCCGCCTCATCAATCTGTACTTCTGGCTTATCGACTATTACGTCGCTGCAAAGGATACAGGAAGACAGATTAATGAAGTTTTATTGAAAATAAAGATACTGGATTCTGCGATCTACCGTATGTATATCAAATAATCCGTTTTAAGAACGAATAGAGTTTATATTAACTGTTTCGATTTTTTATAGGAGTTTTTTTATGGCTGATGAAGACCTCGTAAAACAAGTTCAGGACATGCTTAAAGAGGAGACATGGACTCGTGCAACAATCAGCAACTACACGAAGAATAACCTCGTAGAGCTCGCAGGAATTGTCGAAAAGATCCGTGCAAGCAGCTGCATAGATGAAGTACAGAAAATCTGCGACGAACATCTGACTCATACAAAAGACAGTATCATCGCACTGTATATTTCAGGTATGCTTTCTCTGTATAAAGGCACGCTTGACAACTCCGCGCTCGTAACACTTGTTGATATTTTCCAGAAAAATCACAAAGAAACGGTCGTTGTGTATCTCTGTGAAACTATTCTTTCGGACGACCCGAATAATAAATTTGCACTTCGTACACTCGCTGACAGCTACCGTGCCGACAACAATGAAAAAGTCTGGGATCTCTACGAAAAAATCGTAAAACTCGATTTTGAAGAATCGGATCTTGCAAAAATACTAGCCGAACACTATGAATCCGAAAAAGACATGGAAACGGCCATCGAATATTACAAAAAAGCACTGCTGCGCTGTATCAATTCCAAAAACATAAACATAGTCAAGGAAATGTGGACAAAACTTGTGCAGCTTATTCCTGAAGAAATCGACTTCTTTATGCTTGCTAAGCGAAAAATCGCTAAAACGATCAGCGAAGACAAAAGTGCTGTACTTATGCAGGAACTGTACGCATGGTATAAAAACAATAAAAAATGGGATACTGCAATCGATATTCTGAAGCAGATTCTTGAAATCGACCAGCACGATACCTGGGCCAGAAAGGAAATTGTTGACTGTTACCGCGGCAAATATGAAGGGAGGGATCATCTTGAGGACTATATCCGTTCTTCAAATCTTACCGCAAGTTTCCGTAACGTATTTGAAGCTATAAGTGATTTTGAAAAACACATAGCATTCGATGCACACAGCTATGTATTCCACCGCTCATGGGGCGTCGGTATCATACGTAAGGTTGAAAATGATACGCTTATCATTAATTTCGGAAAAAAATACGGTATTCATGAAATGTCTCTGCGTATGGCGGTAAGCGCGCTTACACCGCTTTCAAATGATCATATCTGGGTCCTCAAAGCGACAAAAAAACAGCACGAGCTTGCAGCGATGATAACAGAAAATAAACCGCTGGCGCTCAAGATAATCATAAAAAGCTTCAATAACAGCTGTGATTTCAAACGCATAAAAGCAGAACTTGTCCCTGCCGTACTTACACCGGGACAGTGGACATCGTGGAATTCAGCTGCTAAACGGATTCTTGAAACGGATTCGTCGTTCGGCGTAGATCCCAACGATATTACTATGTACACAGTCCGCGATCACGATGTAAGTCAGGATACAAAACTATCCAATGAATTCAAAGCGCAGAAACAGTTCTTCTCCCGCATCGATATTCTTATGAAATACGTTGAAAACGACGAGACGGACAAAAGCAGCGAAGCGTTTGCAGAAATGTTCTCCTACTTTACCGGATTCCTCAAAACTGTCACGAAAGTTACCGATCAGGTGCTCGGTGCATATCTGGTCGTCCAAAAAATCGGCACTATTGCGCCTGCCGTAGCATTCCAGTGCAAATATACGTTTAAGGAACTGTACGAACACATCGAGGATCCGCGCGAAATGTACCTTAACCTCAAGGATACAAAAAACACAACGCTCCGCCAGGATTTTCTCGCAGACATTAAAATGCTCCCTGACTGGGACTACCAGTACGTCCGTCTCTTCCCGACTGTTCTTGAAGGCAGCATGCTTGCTGCTCTCGTAAATGCGGGAAAAACAGACATGGTAAAACAGCTGGCGGTCAGTTGTTTTGAGAATTTCAAGGACAACAGACAGGCCGTTCTTTTCTTTTTCCGCGAATGTCAGGACGATGCGTGGTTCAAGGAATCAGGCATCACCTATGAAAAACAGCTGATTGCCCTTATTAATATCATCGAACAGACTTTCCGTGAAATAAGCAACCATGTCAACACAACTGAAAATAAAAAGGTCAATAAAGCGGCAACACTGCTTTTGTTCAAGGACGACACGCTTATTACGTATATGTTCCAGAACGATGAGGATACGGTAAAACGCATGTATACGCTTATCAACGACATCGCTGATATTGACCCGTCGTATAAGGCACTGCTCCGCAACAAAATACTGGAGAAGTATCCCGACTTCAAATTCCAGGTTTCAGAGGAAAAATCAGCAGTCCAGCAGCACGGTATGATTGTTACTGCAAAGAAACTGGAAGAAAAGAAAGAGCAGGCAGAACATATTCAGAGTGTCGAAATTCCGGCCAATGCAAAAGAAATCGGTGAAGCACGTGCACAGGGAGACTTAAAGGAAAATGCAGAGTACAAAGCAGCAAAGGAACATCAGCATTATCTTAACGTCACACTGGCAAAACTTCAGGAAGAACTTAACCGTGCCGTTGTCTTCGATCCGACGACAATTACGACTGCGATAGTTTCTTTCTCAACTACCGTAACGCTCCACAACAATGACTCAAACGAGGATGAAGAATTCACAATTCTGGGACCATGGGAATCCGACCCCGATAATGGAATCATTTCCTATATGTCGCCTTTCGGCAATGCACTCATGGACAAAAAGGCCGGAGACAATGCGGTATTTACCATTAATGACCACAAATATAATTATACCATAAAAGAAATCAAGGTCGCACGCGCCTGAGTTCTTTTATGTTCCGCTTATAAAAAAGGGTGTTCAAAACTTTATTTTGAACACCCTTTTTTGATTGCCATAACAGTCTGTTTTCAGGTATTCTGTCTATATGAAACGCCGCAAATTTTCTTTTTACCTCATCGCATGTATCTCCGCCGCACTTCAGGCAGTATTTTTTTTAAACGCATGCGGTTCAAACGAACGAGTCCGGAACCTGCCGTTTTCTAATCCGGCCGCATACAATTCTACTGCCATTCCCGGAAAATCACTGGATAATATTGAAAATGAGGTATCCATAAACGGAAAACTACCGGAACATATATATATTGCAACGCTCACACAGGCATTTGCACACGGATACGAATTCTGTGTATCCGGCGGAAAAATCATGATGAAAAAAAAGAACGGCAGTTCATGGGAACTATTCCAGAAGACAGGGCTGCCGTTTTCGACCAAAGTCCAGCTGCCGAATACAGGATGGTTTTTACCCCCCGAATCAATTACTGAAATTGCGGCCGACGACGACACACTGACAGCCTTTGATAACTTCGGACGCATGTATGTCTGCCCGCTTGCAAAAAATCATTTTGATAAAAAATTTGCATGGTCATGCGGATTCGGCTGGCCTGATAAAAAACAGCTTGTGCAGGACAAACTTGTGGAAAATAAACGAGGATGGGCAACAGGCACCCGCAGGGGAAACATTGAATGGTACACAGACCGGTTCGGAAACGAACATCACTGGGGTACGATGGGGGTAACAACCGTTTATTTTCTTACAAAAAACGGCCAGGAAATACGTTTTACCGATTCCGGCCTTCCTGCGGACTTAAGTAAAACGATTCTTGGCCCGGAACGGGGCAGCTTTATTGCAGAAAATATCAGCGCATCCGGTTCTACGCTCTTTCTCATCGACAAAACAGGAACAATGTACACCCGGCTTATTGACTATGATACGATGGGATGTGATCCTATGTTCTTCAAGTATACGTATATTGCAGAAAAACAACCGTACAAAGGCAGTGATTACCGTTCAAACTTTACCCGCTGGGGACTCCCGAACGAGGACTGGTACAGGCAGCCTGACATTCCGCTTACGGGGAAAGCCGAGCTGACAAAATACATCTGTATATTCCAGAACGGTAAAGGTAATAATGCACGTGTTCTCCGCGTCGCAGGTCTCGCTTCCGACGGGAGTACCGGTTATTACTGGAAAAACATAACTGACAAAAAATGGGCGTTTGAAAAAGTACCGCTTGACCTTCCTCCCGGATCTTTTTTTTCTCCGGACGACAGAGGCAGAACTGTCAGAGGAGATAAAAACGAATATACATACAGAGGAATTCTCATGAAGGACAATACTGCTGTAACAGGTATTTCGTGCAGTATCGACGATATGACACTTACAAGCGAAGGTTCCTGCTCTCTTAAAATTACAAAAGGAAATGAAACAAAAGTTATTCCTCTCTATCTTGTGGAAATGTGGACATTCATGACACGATATGATCCGGTATTCGACAACACCCCGAAAAGTTTTTTTGTTACACCTCATTTTTCTGAAAAAAATATTAGATCCTCCGATTCAGACTTTAACGCAATTCTCTCGGTGCTTTTCGAGGGGAAAAATCTGGAACTGTTTTCTGTAACAGCAACTGCGACCGGTTCATACCTCGCATTTAATTTTGACAAAAAAGATACCGTGTATACCATCGCTCTTCAGGGAACAGGAAGATCGACAGGATCATTCGCTCCGCTGGTTCCGTCAACCAGTAGTAAAAAAGAAGATGATAACCAGTGGCTTGATACGACAAAACTATACACACCAGCGGATATTGCAGAAATTAATAAAACTGCAGATGCAAACAGGAGGAAAATACATGATACCGAGGAAAAGATCAAAAAATATAAAGAAGAAGCCGCTGTAACTGATATCTCGCGGTGGGGATACAATATTGCGGACACACTCGCGGCCGTGACTCTCTTAAAACAGGTTGATATGCCCAAAATCAAAACGATAACAACCTTTGGAGGAAAACTTATGACGCAGAATGCAGACAACTTCCACCTGCTGTCCGAATATAAATCATTTGAATACCCATACGAAATACAACTTGCGGAAAACACCATCAGAGAATGCACCGCACTAAAAAAACGTCTTGAAAACAAAAGCCAGACCCAAACCGACAATTTGTTCCGAAACAGCTATCCCGGATATTTTTCGCTCATCAACCTGCCGCAGGAAACACTGGGTACCCTGTTTTTCGGACAGAAAAAAGTTTCGGCAAGTATTCAGCGCATCGACAGTGAGGAAAAAATACCCGTACTGCTTCTGGAATACGGTGACACAGAACGTCGTCAGTATATACTTATTGAATTTTCGTCTCTCATTCCTGATGTTCAATCATATCTGAAAACCACAAACAACCGGCCAAATGAAAACCGCACGTTTACAACAGCCGTTATATACCGTATACTTTCATGGAACAGCCCGTTGTTCGGGAAAAAACGTATTCAAGATTATATTACGAGTAAGGAAGGTATTTTCACCTGGGACGGAAAAACCATGTACCTGTCTCTACTGCAGTCACAAGATAAACAGATACCGCTTTTCATAAGCAGAAACACGGAGGTCAGCAATGACAATTGAAGAAAAAAAAACACGCATTTCACAACTGCGTCGCGGAAAAAAGAATTTTGAACAGTCGGTTTTTCTCTGCATTGCCGCGGCATGTTTTGTTGTATACGAGATTTATCAGGCAGCGTCAAAAGATGCACCTGACTGGTATTTTTATCTTTTCATGGGTGCTATAACCGCTGCGATGGCAGGGATAGCGGTCTGGAATTACCGTAAATCACAAAAAGCGTCTGCAGAAATAAAAAGACTTATCGAAGAAATTAAGGCTGAAAATCCCGGAGAACAGATTCCGGAAGATACTGACCAGCGCAGATTTTTCTGATATACTCACAACACAATGATTACTTTTCTTGCAAGACTGAAAGGTACATGCGAATATGAAATACTGCACGCACTTGATGCCGTTTATACCGCAATTCAAGAACAGGAATCTGTCTGGAAAACAGCAAGCAGAGTATCCTGCACAGACGGATGCGGAGCATGCTGCGTTGCGTTTGAACCGGACGTTCTCGACTGCGAGGCATTATATCTTGCATTGTGGCTCATCGAAAACGAACCTGCAGCCGCACGTTCTATACGGGACGGAACATACCCGATGACGCGCAGCGACAATCCAGCCGGCTGCTTTCTTTATGATCCCGACAATCCGTACCATTGTACGGTATACGGCGGACGCTGCCTTATCTGCAGACTTTTCGGATACTCAGGAGATCATGGTAAAGACGGAAGTACCCGGTGGAAACCCTGCCGCTTTCTTTCCGAAACAGAACTTTCATTCCACACTCCTCCGCTGACCCACCGCCAGTATGAAAGTGCCGAACTTTTCAGTCTCTTTAATGCACTTCCTCCTGTTATGTCTGATAGTATGAGTCAGGTACTTTCTCTTTCACCCTGTTCAACAGGAACGACCTATCCGCTCCGCGAAATTCTCCCGCAGGCAATACAGCGTATGCAGTTCACCCTCATGTACAATGCTCTGAATCCTGAAAATCCGGACAACATAACACCGGAGTCTGCATGAGCAGTTTACAGGAACTCCTTCCGGACATTTATTTCATTCCCGGCTCAACAAATGTCGGAGTCATAAGTATTGATACCCGGGGAACAAGAACTATATACCTTATAGATTCCGGCGGCAGTACTGATGCAGGAGCGCATATATATGAAGAGCTGGAAAATTTTTTTGGAAAAAACAAATTCACCCTGAAAGCAGTTATAAACACTCATTCACATGCAGATCACTCCGGCGGGAATGATTTTTTTGTAAAAAAAACAGGCTGCGGCGTCTGGATGTCGTATCTTGAAAAAGGCAGTATGGAAAATACCCTGATTCAGTCATCTGTCGCATGGGGCGGATATCCTCTTCCCGAACTCAGGACGTCTTATTACGTCCCCTCACAATGCAGCGTAACGCGTATCATCTCAGGAGGTGACAAATTGACACTGGCAGATGGAAAAACGCTCAGTTTTATTCCGCTGCAGGGGCACTATTTCGGCATGCTCGGTGTCGAATGTACGACAAAAGACGGAAAAAACGCTGTTTTTACAGGAGATGCAATTTTCGGAAGAAAGGTTATCAGTAAATTTTCGATTCCCTTTATGTATAACGTGGGAGAATTTATGAAATCCCTGGATACACTCTGTCGTACCGAAGCAGACTGGTACGTACCAAGCCACGGAGATGCTGTTACGAGAATACAGGAAACAGCGGAAATGAATAAACTTGCCGTTCTGGAAACTATTGAATGTGTCGTTTCAATATTAACAAAAAAAACACTTTCTGCAGAAGAACTGCTGACCGAAGTCGCCAATGAAAATGAGATTCCTTTAAAACTGCCGCAATATGTACTTATCGGAAGTACATTGCGTTCATATCTTTCATACCTCTATGAAACCGGCCGCATCACCTATGTTATCGAAAATAATAAAATGATTTGGTCGGTAAAAAAAAGAAACATCTCACAGTAATTTTCAGAACTGCAAATTTCAGCAGTCGAATCCCTTTATTTCGATATTTTCATCCCAATTTTCAAAAATTTTTACACCGCTGGATGTACCGATTCTGTTTGCACCTGCTTCAAGCATGCTTATAACGGTTTCCGGTGAACGGATACCCCCCGAAGCCTTTACTCCCATATCTTTTCCCACGACACGACGCATCAGCGACACATGATGAGTACTGGCACCGTTCGGGAGTGGTTTCCCATTGATTTCCTTCGGACTTGCAAAACCCGTCGATGTCTTCACAAAATCCGCACCTGCAGTTTTTGAACATCTGCAGCAGACTTGAACTGTTTTATCGTCCAGAAAACAAGTCTCAAGGATTACTTTTACTATGATTGATTTTCCGGCAGCTGCACCTTCTGCACGGGCTGCCTTTACAACAGCAGCAATATCGGACTCAACATCGCCAAATCTGCCATCCATTGCAGCTCCGATATCAATAACCATATCAACCTCGTCAGCTCCGTTTTTAACAGCATGCTCCGTCTCCGCTGCTTTATCTTCAGACGGAACGGCACCAAGCGGAAAGCCTATTACTGTACATACGTGCACACCGCTGCCGGCAAGTTCCTCTGCAGCAGTTCGGACATATACAGGATTTATGCACACAGATGCAAATTTATATTTTTTTGCTTCTGCACACAATGCTTTTATCCTGGTCATACCGGCTTCCGGAGCAAGAAGCGTATGATCAATCATCGACGCTATTGTTTCTTTTTTCATAGTTACTACCTTCCAAAATCGGAGTATAGCAGTCTTGCGCGGTTCAACGCAATAGTGTAATATAACAGCGTAATTTTTTTACAGGAGTATATTATGGCTTACAAAATCGACAAAACTAAATGCGTAAACTGCGGAACATGCGAACCGGACTGCCCGGTTGGAGCTATAGCAGAAGAAGACAATGCCCGCAAAATTGATGCAGAAAAGTGCATCAGCTGCGGAACATGCGCAAGCGAGTGTCCCACTTCTGCTATCGCTGAAGAGTAAGCGGTTAAAATTTAAGAAACAACAGATTTTTATAAAAGCTGAAATCTGTTGTTTTAAAAATCTCAGTATGGCAAAAAATATCAGTTCTTCAATCAGGAAATATTTTGTCTCTGCTGGAAAATTCGTGCTTCTTATTGCTGTCTGTATTTTCGCGGGTATTATTATTGTCTGGCCTCTATGGCGTTTTGCAACAGCCGCTCCCGTTCTGTACACAATTACTGTTATTTCACTGTTTACCGTTTTAGCGGTATACCGTACTATCAGAGCTGTACATTCATCACCATGGAAAAGTGCGGTCCGTGTTTTTCTGCACTTCATAATCATTGCAGGCGGTCTGACCGCGGCAGTCGTGCTTGTATTCGAAGGGTACCGGTTCTTTTCAATTCCCGTTATTATTCTTATTCCCGTTCTGTATATCATCAGTTCACGTCTTCTGACACGGTTCTGATATGCAGAAACACGTGCTTTTTCTCTATGGAGCACTTCTTCTGTTTTGTTCTGTATCAGGTTTTTCAAATTCCGTAAAACTTGACCCTCAGTATCTTCCGCTTATTCCGCGGCTTTCATCAAACGACGATATTTATACACAGTACTGTGAAGATGTCGAACAGAACTATATGCATGCAGCAGCAGGAAAAAGTACAAGCAGACAATTTTACGCATATAAAGCATCAAAAAAAGACACATTATTTACGATAGCTGCATCATGTTCAATCCCTTATGAAACAATTGCAACGGCAAACAGTATTTCAAATATTGACGACGATTTAAATGGGAAAACGCTGGTTCTTCCGACTACGGCAGGCATTTTTGTGTGCAAAATTCCTGTATCATCTATAGAAATTCTCATTGAAAAAAAATATATTTCAGTAATAGATGAACGGCAGAAAGAGTGGTATACTATTGGCGGTAGATTATTTTATTTTCTTCAGAATGAACGTTTCAGTTCTACCGAACGTGCTTTTTTTCTTGATTCTGCACTTAGAATGCCGATTGATCATGCATGGCTTTCTTCTGCATTCGGCATGCGTATCAGTCCCATTACAGGAAACTGGAAATTTCATGAAGGTATAGATCTGGCAGCTCCGGAAGGAACGTCGGTTTATGCCTGTAAAGGAGGAAAGGTCGCCAGCTGCAGAAAGGGGGATCCTGTGTACGGAAACTTTATTATTCTGCAGCACAGCAGCGGTATGACTAGTATTTATGCGCATCTTTCAAAAATATTAATAACCGCCGGAGAAACAGTAATAAGCGGTGAAAAGATAGGTCTTGTGGGACAAACAGGAGAAGCAACCGGACCTCATCTCCATTTTGAAATACGGATGAACGGGATTGCTACTGATCCCGGAAAAATACTGCCCAGATAAGCGAAAAACGTATGAAACGAATATTTGATACTTTTACAAAAATTATTTTATCTGTCGTTATGATTACCGGCATACAAAATACTGCAGAAGGTGAAACTTTCCGTATCAGGAAGCTTTTTCCTCTAACATTTACCGGCGGTATACAAAATGAACAGACTATCACTACCGGTATAAACGACAGTATCTCTATTTTTCTTCCGGAAGATATGACGTATCTTGAAGGGATTGAAGTTAAAATGGAAATCCCCGACGAAATCGCGGCGTGGAGAGATTCGGTTGCATGCTCGCTTTACGACGGTATTACACCGGCCCCGGATATTTCCCAAATCGATTATTCCGGAGTACGGTCTTTTGTCCGTCCCCTGCCGAACAGGCTGTCGTGGATTCTTCAAATTCCTCTAAAAGCGCAGAATTCAATAAAAGAGACACCCTATGCAACAAAAACAGATATTATTCCGGATACGAAAAAGCATTTTGTATTCATCAGAATCCAGCCGGCAATGAAAGGTATACCGGAGGATGCTCAGAACGCCCAGCTGAAGATAACAGTACGGCCGCTTCTTATCGACAAAGGAAAACTGCATATATCAGCGGTTTTTCCTGATCAGGAAAAACCGTATACTGTATTCATCGATAATAATGAGATGAAACCTTCGGCCACCGGATATCTGCTCGACACGGGTATTCATGACGTGAGCATTGTTTCGGAATTTTACCGGGGCGAAGTACGAACCGTCCGTGTGGAACAGGCAAAAATGACAGAACTCGCTGTTTCTCTTAAAAGTATAACGCCGACACTCCTTATTACAGCGCCGGACAATACAGTCGTGTACCTTGATGATGTGTTATGTGATAAAATCGGAAAAGCGTTTGATATTGCCGAAGGTGAACATAAAATCAGATTTCTTATGGGCGACTACGAAGTTATCCGTACCATAGTCATACAAAAAGGTAAATCATATACAGCTGCACTTTCGGTAGATCTGAAAGTTACAGAAGAGTAATATTTTTTCTGAAAGTACTTATATTTTTTAAACTTCCGGTCGATATTTAAAACACCGGGGGCATTTTTCCCCTCCCACCCATGTCCCCGGCTGCCTGATGGGCAGAGGAGTCGATGTGCATTGCATACCGGCTCCTTTTTTTATGTACTTGCTTAATACAGCAAAAAATTCTACTATAAACAGAGATTATGGAAAACATTAAAAAGTCAACCATTGTGCAGATTTCCATCCTGTTCGGTACAGCGCTTATTTTCGGAGGCGTACTTGGATGGGGACTTTCAGAAACACGAAATATTGAAAACAGTGAATATATTACTCAGTTTGATACGGCGCTGCCTACAAAGCTTCTGGATATAAACGGCGAACTTATAACAGAACTCGCATCAGACGAAAAACGTGAAATCATCAGTCTGGAAAAACTTCCGCAGCTTATGATTGATGCGCTACTTACCAGAGAGGACCGGATTTTCTATGAACACCGTGGATTCTCCTGTAAGGCCGTTGCCCGTGCATTTGCAGGAAAACTTCTGCATCTTTCACTCGGTGGAGGTTCTACGCTTACACAGCAGATAGCCGGAACACTTTACTGCGACCGTACCGATATGACTATCCGGAGAAAAGTGAAGGAACTCTGGTGGGCCATTCAGATGGAACGCAGATGTTCAAAAAACGAGATTCTTGAAACGTATCTGAACAAAATTTACTTCGGAGGCGGCACGTATGGTGTAAATGCCGCATCTAAATATTATTTCGGACACAGCGCAACAGACATTACACCTGCAGAAGCAGCCATTCTTGTCATTCAGCTGTCAAATCCCGCTTACTATAATCCGTTTGATCATCCGAACCGCGCGATGGAACGCCAGAAAGACGTTCTTAATTCGATGGTCAGAGAAGGGTATATTTCAAAAGCAGAAGCAGACGAATCGTTCGACACCTACTGGGCCGATTTTGATTATACACGTACAAGTTCATCGGCATATTTCATGCGGGACGACAGGGCTCCGTGGTTCAGTGAATACGTACGGAGGGAACTCGGAGGTATGATTTACGGAGCCGAAGATATTTATACAAGCGGGTTTACGGTAAACACAACGCTTGACCTTACACAGCAGGCTGCCGCAACGGACGTTATGCAGCGTTATATTGCATATGCAAACAGAACATGGAAACGGGAACAGTCTAACCGATCTTCAACTGCGTTTAAAACATATGTTCCGCTTTCGGAACTTCTCTCTCTCGTATTTAATCTGCCCAGCATGAAAATGTCCAAAGAACGATCAATGCAGATAGCAAATGACACATTCGTAAATCAAATTAATCCGATTCTTGATGTATATTCAATGATGTTCGGTCTGGAAAGTCTGAAAGTCGGAATTGTCAATAAAGCAAACTCGATATCAATGCAGGAAGACGAAAAAACAACGATCGAAGGCACAATGATAGCACTCCAGAATGATACGGGTTACATAACTGCGCTCGTCGGCGGCAGTAAATATGATCAGGATAATCAGCTTATCCGAGCAGTGCAGTCGAAACTGCAGCCGGGGTCTACGTTCAAACCTCTTTACTATTCCGCCGCAATTGATTCACGAAAATTTACTCCGGCAACAGAAATATCCGACACACCTGTTGTTTTTCATAAATCAGATGGAACACCGTATATTCCGCAGAACTTCAAGGGTGAATGGAAAGGCAACGTACAGCTGTGGTATGCACTCGCCCACTCGATGAACGTTCCCTCACTCAAAGTTCTGGACGGCATAGGATTTGATGCTGCAATCGAACGTACGTCATCACTGCTTGGTATTCCGCAGAATGAACTTACAGAACGACATTTCCTTCCTGTTTACCCGTTAGGTCTCGGCGTATGTTCAGTGCGCCCCGTTGAAATGGCCAGGGCCTTTGCAATTTTTGCAAACAGTGGCAAAGAAGTCACGCCTATGGCAATACGTACTGTTGAAGACCGGAACGGAAACGTAGTGCTGAATCCGGAACTTGATATACGGAAAGCACAGCAGGCAAAAGGTAGTTCCATACAGATTATCTCGCCGCAGACGGCATTCGTTATGACGCAGATGCTGGAAAATACCGTGCAATCGGGAACGCTTATCGGCCAGGGTGCACAGCTTACCTACAAAAATGATAAAGGACGTTCCTACACGATTCCGCTTGCAGGAAAGACAGGAACTACACAGAACTGGGCAGACGCATGGACCGTTGCTTTCTCGCCGTACTACACCTCAGCTTTCTGGTTTGGTTTTGACAAACCCGGAAATTCACTGGGGCTGCATATTACAGGTGCAACGCTTGCAGGTATTGCGATGGGTGAATTCATGGGGAAAATACACAAAGGTCTGCCGTATAAAGATTTTGCAATGCCGGCAGCAGGTGTCGTAAAAGTCACCGTATGTGCTGACAGCGGACTACTGCCTACACCGGAATGTCCTGTCACAACACAGTGGTTCCTCTCAGGAACGGAGCCGACGGAAGTTTGTACCATTCATTCAAATTCAAGTTCAACAGCACTCTTCTATGACAGGCTTGAAAAAGAAATGTATAAGTCGGGTCAGCGTTTTACTGACGAAATAAATTCGTCACCGCTTTCTCTTGATTTGAATTTTCTTAACGATAATACACAGCAGCATACTAACGAACAGCAGACAGAACAAAAACAGGATAAAAATACTCCCGATTATAACTATCTGATGGACTAATAAAGACAATACAAAAAAATCCCATGGAGTAAAAAAACAGTTCTGCTTCATGGGATTCTTTATGAAATTACTTCAGTATAATCCGTATGATCTTCTTTTTGCCAGCTTTCAGGATAAACTCGCCATCATTGTCGGCATCTTTCAACGTAATCACCGCGTGAACGTCTTTGACGGTGGTACCGTTAACGGATGCGCCTCCCTGCTCTACAAGACGGCGGTTGTCGCTCTTTGTCGTCCCCGGCTGGGCTGCCGCAAATAAATCAACGACATTCATACCCTGTTCCACCGTCTGTTTTGAAATTTCCGCTGTCGGCATGTGGGCTTTATCGCCTTCACCGCTGAACGCTGCTTTTGCTCCGGACAAAGCTTTGTCGGCCTCTTCCTGTCCGTGAATAACGAGTGTCGCTTCATATGCAAGACGTTCTTTTGCCTCGTTTATATCACCGGCACAGATTTTATCGATTTCTTCCACACTGAGGAATGTAAACAGAAGCAGGAAACGGCGGACATCGGCATCAGGTACGTTTCGCCAGTACTGGAAAAAGTCAAATACACTTGTGAGTGCCGGGTCAAGGAAAATGGCACCTTTTTCCGATTTACCCATTTTCTTACCGTCGGCACGCAGAATGAGCGGAAATGTCAGCCCGAAACATTCATGCATATCGTTAAGCTCGGTCGTTCCACCCATTTTTCTGCGGATAAGATCGACACCGGCCGTAATATTTCCCCACTGGTCATCACCGCCTATCTGAAGCGCACAGTTATGCCGCTGATGCAGCATGTAAAAATCATACGCCTGAAGCAGCTGGTAGTTGAACTCGATAAAAGAAAGTCCCCGTTCGAGGCGCTGTTTGTATGCTTCAAATGAAAGCATTTTATTCACGCTGAAACAGGAACCTATGTCGCGGAGAAAGTCTATATAGTTAAGGTCCGCCAGCCAGTTCTTATTGTTGTCCGCATAGGCCGTCTTGTTGTCGAATCCTATGAATTTATTGAGCTGTGCCTCGATATGCTTCACATTGTCGTCAATCTGTTCGTAGGAAATCATTTTCCGCATTTCGGTCTTTCCGCTCGGATCGCCGATACGTGCCGTTCCGCCGCCTACAAGCGCAATACCGATGTTTCCCGCCTCCCTGAGATGCCGGAGTGCAAAAAAAGGAACCATATGTCCGATGTGAAGGCTCGGACCAGTCGGATCGCATCCCACATAAAATGTAATAGGACCTGCATCCATGCGTGCCGACAGTCTGTCTGCGTCCGTACACTGTGCGTAAAACCCGCGCTGCTTAAGTTCTTCAAGAGCCTTGTTCATAAGATTACCCCAATTGTAAATAGAATCAGTGGAATAATTGTACTATTTTGGGCTGATTGTAGCAAGGCAGGGACGGAGCTGCCTGTACCAGCGGCGCTGCCAGAGAGAGGCTTTCTTTTCGTTCATCCGGAACGTCTCGTACAGAGCGCAGAGTTTGTCCGCAATCATTACGATGATTCCTTCCGGTGTATGGGGAGGTATAAGCGTAAGAGGGAACATATGATGGACGATTATGTCGACTTCGGTCGGTGTAAGGGAACAGACTTTCCGCGCATTCATAAGTGCAAAAAACGGATGGCGGAACCCGTGCCACCGGTGCCAGGATTCATTTTCATGCCAGTCGTAGAGAAAATAATCATGAAGAAGCGCTCCGCGGACAAGCGAATGTACGTCAATGTAAAAATGCAGTGTCTTCTTTACAAAATATGCGATTTTAAGACTCGTACAGGCGACATTAACGCTGTGCTCATACACAGACGTACTTCCGTGCTGGATATAGTTAAGGGATTCAGGAAGACGGGTTGTCGTGTTCATTGCGCTGAGAAACGACTGCATAAGATACGACTCATACTCGGTCAGGTCATCTTGTAAAAGCATTACTGTTTTAAAGTATGCAAAAATCTCTAATTTGTCAATAGACATTTTTCTGCACTTCCTTATAATAAAACTCATGATTATCAGACGGGTTACCGTACAGGACCTGCCGGCTGTTATGGAGATTGAAAGGGCCTCGTTCATTCCTGCCATACAGGAAACGAAAGAGGTTTTTGCAGAACGGATACGCGTCTGCGGAAACTGCTTCATCATATTCGAGGATGAACAGTCGCATAAAACCACCGGATATTTTTCAGCAGAACGCTGGTCGGATGTTCCTTCAGACGGCAGTGCTTTTTCACTTAATCATTCTGCGGAACACTCCTCTGTACCGGACGGGTCTGTTATTTATCTGAGTTCGTTTGCCCTGCTTCCGCAGTACCGCGGAAAAGGTACCGGGCACAGCCTTTTCTCGTCTTCGGTGGAATGGTTCACTGAACATAATCCAGGACTTACAAAAGCAGTCCTGCTCGTAAACGACGTATGGAAAAACGCTGTACATATCTATACCCAGTACGGATTTCATGAAATGTAC
>Ga0172378_10001518_pt1 | contig 21511 bp, 24 predicted proteins | sample GrowelOW332metaG_FD_119755 | JGI IMG/M metagenome (GOLD analysis project Ga0172378, IMG submission 119755) | Groundwater microbial communities from an aquifer near a municipal landfill in Southern Ontario, Canada - Pumphouse #3_1 metaG | ecosystem: Environmental > Aquatic > Deep subsurface >... | reverse complement strand
ATCTCCAATTCTTACGTCATCACCTATATGTATAACGTTATCTCCCTTTGCAGCAGGGGAATAGGAAAGTACTGTATCTTCATCCAGCTTATCTGTATATTCAATCATAACTACGCTGTCTGCATTATCAGGAAGCATTCCTCCTGTAGGAACGTAAAGGCACTCTGCATAGCCTATGTCAGATGCAGGAACCTTCCCCATTAAAACCTCGCCTTTATAATTCAAAATAGCAGGCATAGCTTCACTTGCCCCAAATGTATCTTTAGAACTTACAGCATATCCGTCAACTGTTGACCTTTTAAATTCGGGAATATTTACTGCAGCCCTAATATCCTCACAGCATATCCGTCCAATGCTCTCCAGTATGTTAACCTTTTCATAACCTATATCAGTCTTTACAGCTTCATTTATTAATTTAACAGCTTCTTCTGCAGATACAACATTAAAAAAATCCATATTTATTCCTCCAAGCCTTTGTAATCCATATTACTTCCTTGCGCATTCGGAAGCTTCTCCTAATAAAATACCAATGCCATGAGGTATTGCCGGCAGAATAAAAAGAAGGTTTTCCATAGCTGCTTTAGGACTTCCCGGAAGATTAACAATAAGAGAATTCCCTCTTATTCCTGATATTCCGCGGGATAGCATGGCTCTTGGAGTTATGGAAAGAGATTTCATTCTCATTGCCTCACCTATGCCCGGCACATATTTTTCTATAACAGCTCTTGTAGCTTCAGGTGTCACATCTCTTTTTGAAAAACCTGTTCCTCCATTTGTTATTACTAAATCAATTTTGAGATTATCACATATATTTATAAGCTCTTTTTCAATTTCTTCTTTTTCATCAGGAATTATCTTATAATAGCAAATCTCATATTCGCCTTTTTCCAGTTCCCTTCTTATAGAAGGTCCGGTTTCATCTATTCTTTCTCCCCTTGAACCTTTATCACTCATAGTTAGTATTGCTGTTTTTATCACAAATATCACCCCTATTATAATTTAATCATTTTAGTATGTGGATTAATTCATTACTTTTGTGAATAAAGTGTCAAATTCCTGTTAATAATTTATATAATCATTCATTAACATTTTATCTGAGGTTTTCCTATAAATCAAGAAATAATAAAAGCTTTTTCATTTTGTTGTAAAAATTTTTTGAATTATCCACAATTTATCAACAGCCTGTTTATAAATTGTGGATAATTACTTAAAGGAATTTCATAATTTAAGTTTTGCTTTTATTATAAGTCTGTGGGTAGCTACTCTAACCGGAGTACAGGTTATAAGAGTAAGTTCTGCATCCTTTGTATTATTAAGGACAGATACTTCAGAAGGCTCAACAACATAGATTTTATATACTACATAGGTAAACTCTCCCTTTGTTGTAGTAATTGATATTGTATCTCCCTCTTTTACCTGATCCAGCCTGTTAAAGTACTGACTATAAGTATAGCTCCTGTGACCTGCTATAGCACAGTTTCCCTTTTCCCCGGGGTAAGGCGTTTCCTTAAAATGACCAACAGCATATTTTAAAGTATTCATATCAACGCCGTCTCCGATTGCTACTTTTAAATCTATTTTAGGGATTTTCATTATGCCAATGGCTCCTTTAACATCCAATGAAGGAGGCGCCAGATCCGGACTATACTCAGAATTACTATTATCACCTGAGTTATCCACAGGTTTTTCTTTATTAAGCTGATTTATTGTTTTTTCGAATTCATCTATCATTTGCTGCTGCTTTTTATTCCCCTCATATCTCATATAAAGGGCAGAGCCAATTATTGTTATCCCTATTAAAATTAAAAATATACCGATATATTTTCTTTTCATACAACCACCTCTATAAAAATAATTATAGCATAATTATGTAAATTTAATTTTAAGATTATCAAAATTCTGTTCTTTATGCTATAATAATACATAAGATAAAAGGAAGTGTTTAAAATGAAAAGCAATGTACTTTACGTTGATTTTTCTAACAAGTATTTGCTTATAAAAGATAAAACAACACTGCATCTTATAAGAAACAGAATTCTAACTCTATTAATTTTTGGTAAAATTACAATAAAAGAAATATATAAAGAAGCAAGAGCACTTTAAGAGCGGATATTCCGCTCTTTTTTATGTTCTGAATATAACCTCCTCCCGGCTGAACATAAATCTGGCAAATAATATTGAGATAAATATATACGCTATTGTCCATCCAAGCGTAAGACCTATGTGAACAGGATTATATATCCCTGCAATAAATTCTTTCATTATGCATATAACATTAGATAATGGAATGTTAAAATATATCAGACTTATATTTTTAGCATCCAGCATATAGGTAGCATAGGTTGGAACCAGTGCAATAATAGTAAGAGGAGACAGATAAGTAGAAGCCTCCTTAAAGGATCTTGCATATATACTGATAGAAAGCTCAATTGCACCAAAGACCATAGTAGTAAGAAGAGCAAATACTCCTATTAATATAATTGTTCCCATAGACAGCGAGTAACTCCCTCCCCCTAAGTTTAGTATACTTCCTGACTGCTTTGATGCAAATATTAAGCCTATTATAGAAGCTATATTTGTAATCAGTCCCATTATAGTAATTGCCAAGAACTTACCCCAAAGGAGGGACATCCGACCGGCTTTTGTTGTAAGGAGAGGCTCTAAGGTTCCTCTTTCTTTTTCTCCGGCACCTAAGTCTATTGCTGCAGGAAGAGGTCCTGTGACACTGTAAAGTACAATAAGAAGAGGAAGCATTAAAGATATCATATATTTACCCATACCGCTGTCCTCTTTTTCTGTGGTCTTTTCAGTAATTTTAACAGGGTTTAGTATGCTGACATCTATCCCTCTTTTTCCCAGTCTTTTCCCTACTATTACTTTAGAAAATTGTTCAATATATCCTGTTATTGCCGTATATGTACTTAATGAATTTTGACTTGAGTTATCATATATTATTTCTATTTCAGGGACATTTTCCTTATCAATATTCTCATCAAAATTATCAGGAATCTTTATATCTAAATATATTTTCCCATCCTTAATATCTTTTTCTATATCCTTAGAATCTATTACTTTTATCCCCTGCTGGCTTTTTATAAATTTAGATAAATTACTTTCTGAATTCTCTGTTATAGCAATTTTTGTATCATTTTTAAGGTCATCTTCAGTCTTATTCATTGCTTTTCCCATTATTCCAAATAAAACAGGAAACATAATAAGAGGAATCAAAATAGCTATAAGAATTGTCTTTTTATCTCTGAAAAGATCTATAAGTTCCTTTTTCATTACTATAAACATTATATTATTTTTCATTTGAATCACCTATCAGCAGCATAAATACTTCTTCCAAATCATCATTATTATATTTTTCCTTAAGAAGTTTTATGGTCCCTTCCTCTACAATTTTGCCTTTATGAATGACAACAATCCTGTCACATAGCCGTCCCACCTCCAGCATGGAGTGGCTTGAAAATATTATTGCCCTGTTATCCTCTTTGCACTTTTTTATAAAATCCTGGACTATTCTGGAGGCAGTTACATCAAGCCCGGCTGTAGGCTCATCAAACAGCATAACCTTTGGACTATGAACAACGCTTCTGGCAATTGCTGTCTTTTGTTTCATTCCTCTGGAAAATTTTCCAACTCTTTTGTCTATATACTCTTCCATATGCAGCATTTTAATCAGGTAATCAATTCTCTTTTTAGTTTCAGCTTCATCCATTCCATTTAATTTTGCAAAATAACTTATATTTTCTCTGGCGGTAAGCCTGTCATAAAGGCCTACTTCTCCACCAAACAGTATCCCTATCTGACTTCGAACTTTATTAGGCTCAGTATTTATATCATAGCCATCTATTTTGGCAGTTCCCTCTGAGGCTCTAAGCATTGTAGCCAGCATCCTTAAGGTAGTTGTTTTTCCTGCTCCATTTTCACCCAGAAGGCCTACTATTTCACCTCTTTCCACATTGAAACTTATGGAATCAACTGCCTTTGCCTTTTTAAAATATTTTGATAAATTCTTAACCTCTATCACTTTTTCTCCCCCTTTAACGCTTTAATAAACAAAAACTGCGGATTTTTAGTCAGCTTTATGTATGTTTCAAAGTCTCTTTTCTTAAACTCTTCTGTAGGGAAAGGCTCTATCAGTCTTTCAATAAGAAAGCCTGCTTTATAAAGGCTTTCTGTTATTTCATTTAGTGGTCTCCTATAAAAAGTTACCTTAACGCTGCCCTTATTTGTTTTCCAGCTATCCTCAATTAAATCCCTTTTAAAATAATTTTCCTTATTAAAAACCGTAAAGTCCATAAAAGGATGATGAACTGAAAATATAAGCTGTCCGCCCTTTTTTAATATTCTGTTAAACTCTGAAAGAGGAGTATCCCAATTTTCTATGTAATGAAGGGTTAGCGATGACAGTATTATATCAAAGCTTTCGTCTTCAAACATATTAAGTGGTTTATTCAGGTCAGCTAAAAAAAGTTCAGCCCCATTTCCAACTCTTAATTTAGTCATTTTAAGCATACTTGGGCTAAAATCCAGTGCTGTAACTAATCCTCCCCTTTTTATAAGCTGCTCTGTGTAGAAGCCGGCAGCACAGCCTGCATCAAGAACTTTTTTTCCTTTTATGTCCGGAAGAAGAGAAAGGGTGCCCGGTCTTTCATAAAAGGCATTATAGGGCTTATTGTCTACATAGTTAAAATAATGATCCGATAAGTTTTCGTAGGAGTCTAATGAAATAAGTTTATACCTTCCATCAATAACCTCCTTTAAATCTATAAGATTATATATGACAAAGTCCGCATTTTCTGAATAAGTTGATCCCTTTGATAAAAATAAGCAGACCTGAGTCCCTGAATTTTTCCCAGCTAAAAGATCTAAATCTCTGTCTCCTACTGCTAAAGTTTCTTCCCTTTTTAAATTGTATTTATTTATTATATAATTGAAGCCCTTAGAATCCGGCTTTCTGCCAAGGCCGTACTCCTTGGTTACTATCTCTGTAAAATAATTCGTCAGCTTATACTTTTCTATTAATTTATTGCAGACTGCATTCCTATGGGTATAAATAAAGCTTCTTCCTCCAAGTTTTTTAATATATTTGAGAATTTCCTCTAAGCCTTTAAAGGGTACCATACGTTCATATCCATACTTTTCTTCATACTCTCTGAATTTAGTTTCCATGTAACTTTTATCTAAATTATATTCTTTTGAGTAATAATCCAGTGCCTCTCCAAGTGTAGTCTTCAGCCTTCCAAGTATTTCTTCATCCTGCTTCTTTATTCCATTATCTTTAAGCACCATTTTAAATGCTAAAAGCATTCCATCATAGGTATGGAAAAGTGTGCCGTCAAAATCCCAAATAAAATTCAAAAACATGAAATCACTCCTACTTTGCTTTAATATTTAAAAGAAAAAGAGGCAACCCCCTAAAAATCATTAAAGGAAATTACCTCATCGCAGCTTTTTCTTGGTCTTTCGTCCGGGTCCTCGTCTGGATAGCCTAGAGGCGATATGGCAACTACTCTCATACTGCCCGGAATATTTAATGTTTCCTTTACCTTTTCTTCATCAAAATGCCCCAGCCAGCAGGTTCCAAGTCCCAGTTCATAAGCTTCCAAAGTCATATATGCCATAGCTATAGATACATTTATGGTGGAGGATTTTTGGCCGCACATCATAACATATTCATCTTCTGTGGCAACTCCAACTACTGTTACCGGCGCTTCCTGAATAAATTTCTGACCGTCTGCAGCTTCTCCCAGCTTTTTTCTCTTTTCCTTATCTGTTACAAAAATGAATTCCCATTTTTGAGAGTTTGAAGCAGAGGGAGCAAGTCTCAAGGCTTCCATTATTATTCCCAGTTTTTCCTCTTCGATAAAAACCTGACTATACTTTCTTATACTTCTTCTTCCTTTAATAGAGGTTAAAACATCCATAATGACCCTCCTATCTTAATTTACTTATCACCTGTTCTATGCTTAGCTTTACCTGGTCTCCGGTTTTCAGGTTTTTAAGTGAAACTACTTTATTTTCTTTTTCTTCTTCTCCTATAATTATAGCATATTCAAGTCCCAGCTTATCACCATAAGAGAACTTCTTTTTTGCTTTTGCTTCCTCAAAATATATTTCACAGCTTATATTATTTTCTCTCAGCCTGCCTGCTGTATCTATTGAGTATTCCATCACATCTCCCATTGGGATTATAAGAACCTTTGATGTAGTTGAACTTTTTCCTTCCTTAATAAAACCTGCCTCAGTGAGCTGATAGAAAAGCCTGGTAAGACCTATGGATATTCCAACTCCGGGAAGCTTTGCCTTTGTATAATACTCTGCTAGATTATCATACCTTCCTCCTGAGCAAACTGAACCTATCCCCGGGTATTCATTAAGAGTTGTTTCATATATGGTCCCTGTATAATAGTCAAGACCTCTTGCAATTGTCAGGTCTATCTTGAAGTTATCTTCAGGTACATTAAAGCCCTTAATGTAGTGGACTACCAGGGAAAGTTCCTCTAAGCCCTTAATAAATTCTTCATTTTCTATGTTCAGGTTCTTAAGGCTTCCCAAAACTTCATCATTACTTCCTTTGATACTGATAAAATCAAGTATTCTTTCAATTTCAGCGTCGTAAGCCCCAATCTCTTTTAGCTCCTCTTTTACCTTGGTTTCTCCTATTTTATCAAGTTTATCTATTGTTCTAAGTATAGCTCCCTTGTCACTCTTTGTTACCTGATTGAAAAATCCATTTAATATTTTTCTGTTATTTATTCTTATTGTGAAGGGTCCAAAATCCAGTTTCTTAAATATTGAGTAAATAATGCTTGGAATTTCAGCATCGTTTATTATGCTAAGCTCCCCATTTCCTATAATATCAATATCACACTGATAAAATTCTCTGAATCTTCCCCTTTGATTTCTCTCTCCTCTATACACCTTTCCAATATGATACCTTCTGAAGGGGAAATTAAGATTTTCCGAGTGGAGGGCTACATACCGGGCAAGAGGTACAGTTAAATCAAACCTGAGGGACATATCTGTATCTCCCTTGGTAAATCTATATATCTGTTTCTCTGTCTCCCCTCCCCCCTTTGCAAGAAGTATCTCAGACTTTTCAATAAGAGGAGTGTCCACAGGAATAAAGCCGTACATTTCGTAAGTTTCCTTTATAATATCTTTTATCCTGTTAAATTCTATCTGTTCCTTTGGAAGAAGCTCCATAAATCCTGGTAATATTGATGGTTTAACTATATTATTCATAATTTCCTCCCTAATCTATATCGTTTAAATATTTGTATAATGCAGGTGTAACGTTTAAAACTGCCATCAGTTTATAATATTCCTGTTTTATATCTTCATTTTCTTCTCCGCTTTTTATGGCTCTTATCATAATGTTTTTTGAAGTTTCAACAGAAGATATGCACTCAATAACTGAGGTTTCATATCCTAAAGATTCCAGGTATAAGGCCCTCATTCCATCAGTCAGGGCATCAGCTATCCTATTATTTAAAACTCCATGCTTTAATATGCTTTTAAATGGTTCATAGGAATATGAACTTCGCATCTCTTTATCACAGCAGGGAACTGCTACTATTGCTTCTGCTTCCACTTTTACTCCAAGTGTAATGGCTAAATCTGTTGCTGCATCGCAGGCATAAAGGGACAAGACCATATCTATATTTTTACATGGTTTATATTCCTTAATATCCAGGTTGTAAAATTCCATGTTCTTATAATTTAGATTCTCTGCCATCTTTTTAGAAGATTCTATTACCTTAGGTGAAATATCAAGGCCTATAAAATTACATTTCATATTCTTAATCTCTGTGAGATAATAATTCAGCACAAAGGACAGATAAGATTTGCCGCAGCCACAGTCTAAGATATTTAAAGTTCTATTTCTAGGCAGTTTGTCAATAATGCCCTCTAATAGCTCCACATAATGATCCATCTGATTATACTTCTTTATTTTATCATTTTTAATTTTTCCATCCTTTGTCATTATGTCAATTGCCTTTAGCAGAATTCCTGCCTTTGAAGCTTCAATATAATATTTACGGTTTAATAGAGGAGTATTTACCTCAAAGCCCTCTATTTTTATGTTTTTCATGGTTACATTTCTATTGTCAGCTGATATTCTTACTCCGCTTCCTCTTTCAATATAATTAAATTCTGCTGATTCATATTTTTCCATCTCTTTAATTATAAATGAAATTATTTCAGAAAAGGCACCGGTTTTAGTTTTTCCGCTGTAATTAAACATAATTTTCCCGTCAGTCTCTGTACCTGTTCCTTTAAATTCCTTAAGTCCTGATTTTAATGAAATATTTATTTCTTTAAATATATCCCGGTTATCATTAAATCTATTTATTATTCCCATCAAAAAAAGATTTGCCTTATTTATGCTATTTTTATTCATCTTTCCTCCATTACGTAGTTTCCCTATTGATGAAATTGAATTATCCAATTTCCATACTTATAATTATTATACTAAATGAAAAGAATTTATCAAATTTTTTAAATTTCTTTTTGCAATGTCATTATATTGTCATAAAAGGAGACTAATATAAAAGTATAGAAGTTAACCCCCCTTTAAATATATAATATTTTAATAAAAGCCAGTCCCCCAACTGGCTTTTATTTTTTTATTTATTTTTATTTGTCATTAAAATGTCACACTTTTAGTTTATTATAATAATATAGTAATTAACCCCCCTAAATATATAATATTTGATAAAAGCCAGTCCCCCAATACTGGCTTTTATTTTTTTTATTTACAGTTTAAAAATAACGAATTATCTGGGTTTTTTTAGCTGAAAAAGTTAATTCTTGAATTATGCAATTTCCTCATTTGATAAAATTTTTTTATATGTCATTAAAATGTCATAATCTTAGCTTATTATAACAATATAGTAATTAACTCCCCTTTAAATATATAATGTACAGATAAAAACCAGCCCCCCAATGCTGGTTTTTATCATTTTTTGTCAAAAATAAAAGCCAGAAAAACTGGCTTTTAAATTTCCCGGGAAATATCTGTCGAATATCAGTTTAGTTTCATTTTAATATCACCCATATTCCCGCTGGAAACTGAAGTTATTTTAATTTTAAGCTGTTTAGGCATCTTAACTTTTTTAGGAATTATTATATAGATCCAGGGATTTACTTTTTTTGAAATTCTATCACCAACTTGAACGCTAAATTTTTTACCCTTTTCATCATAAGCTTCGTCTTCAAAATGAATAAAATTAACAGGTCTTTCTGCCAGCACTTTCTCATCTGTTACTTCTAAGGTAATAATTTCTTCATTACTTACACTGTTATCAGATATATCATTAAACTTTATACCATATCCAGAACTGTCAATTATCTTTTTATTTTCTAAATCAATGCTTAAATATTTATCTTCCTTAGTCATAAAATAAACTCCGGATGCTTTAAAATATATTTCCTTAGTCTTATTAAAATAACCGCTTTCAAACTGCATATCTATCAAACTATCATTTATTGTGCTCCAGCCTATCAGGTTATATTTTATTCCTTTGTCGTCCATTAAATAAGGTTCTTTAAAAGCATTAAACTTATAATCCGGATCAAGTTTAACTCTTACATAAGTTATAGTAGGATACATTCTTATATTCTCAATTTCAAAGTTATAATTGCCAACAGAATATGCTTTGTTACAGTTTACAATCTTTCCTTTATCCTTAACTAATTCTTTATCCAGGATAATTGAAAAAGCCCAATTACCATTTATAACCTCAGTTTTTTCATGGTCCAAACCTTTTTCTAAGCTGACTACTGTAAAGTTTATTGCTTCAGGGAATTTTTCTCCTTCCGCCATTGTTATTTCTATGGTTCCCCTATTATTATTATTATCATCAATAAAATTACCCCATCTTTGAGATGCCTTTAATCTTTTACCATCTTTATCTGTTATATCAAAATTTCTGAAATTCAGCAGTTCTTTCCCCTCTATACTGTAATCAATAACCATCTTTTTGTTATCAAATATAAGGTTATTAACTGTAATTTTTATTCCTTTATCTTCCCTGGTCTCAGAAACCTTCTGCACATATCCGTTTTCTGCAGCGCTCTTAAGTCCTTTATCAAACCTGACAAGTTCTACAAGAGGAGCCAGACCCGGTATTCTGCTTATTTCATCTGCCAGGGCAGGAGATGCATTCACTCCAATTACAAAGGCTATAACAAGGGAGGCTGCAATGGAGGACAGCTTAAATATCAGCTTATTTCTGTTTTTTCTTTTTATCTGCTTATTAATATGAAATTCAAGTGATTCCGGAATTTCAATGTTATTATAATTTCCCTTAGCTGATTTCAAATCATATTTTTCTTCTATAATATCCTCATAATTACTCATTACAATATCCCTCCTTTAAATCACATCTTAAGGATGTAAGTGCTTTGTGGAGATAGTTTTTAATGCTGCTTTCAGGTTTTTTTAAAACCTCTGATATTTCCTTTATCTTAAGATCCTGAAAATATTTTAAAATGATTATGGTTTTCTCCATTTCAGGCAGCTTATCTATGGCAGTAAACAAATCCAGCTTCTCCTCTTTGAAGCCTCTTTCACTATCTTCTGATACTATTTCCTCCACATAAACTATTTTTTTGTTTTTTCTTATAAAATCTATAGAGGAATTAATAAGAATTCTTGTTACATAAGTGTTGAAATATTTTTCTTCCCTTATTTTATTTATTGAGGAATAAGCCTTATATATTGTCTCATCCAATATATCCAAAGCATCCTGCTGATTTTTAACATACATATATGCTGTTTTATAAAGTACTTCTTTTCTTTCATCTATAAGTTTTAAAAACAGTTTCTTGTCCAAGCTAATTCCCCCTACCCAAATACTTTAGCCTTCTACCCATTAGACGAACTGACGTATATATTGTTTTTTGAAAAAAGCTTAGGTAAACCCTAAGCTAAATTATTTCTATATATGAATCTAATACTTCTACATCAAAATTATCTTCAATAAAATTAAATACATTTTGTATTTCAGAATCTGCCACACTCTTTGAATTTGATACTGAGGCTACACCAAGTACTATTATCTGGTGAATGTCATTATCCTCCACCTCAGCTATGGAAACATTAAACTTATTTACTACCCTGCTTTTTATGCTGCGTACCACCATCCTCTTTTCCTTCAGAGAATGAGAATAATTTATGTGAAGCTTTATCTTTCCTGTACCTATTATCATATTTCCTCCTATGTAATCCATATGAGAATCACTTATTTTTTAATTTATAAACCCTTTTGGTGCCATATTCATAATATAATAATTTGCCTTCTTTTACCATACTTCCTAAAACAATATTAGTATATTTTGCTAAATCATTTATCATTATTGCCTTTCTGCTCCAAAATACACTGCCTATAATATATTTCGGTAAATTATATTTTGTTAAAGTAGCAAATATTCTATTAAATTTTTTATTTGCGTATGAAATAGTTTTTAAATAATATATAATTATATTAGTATAATTTGTAAATACGGGAGGGATATTATGATAGTTACAACTACAAATAGTATTGAGGGAAAAAGAATACTGGAGTACAAGGGAGTAGTTTTTGGAGAGGTAATCTCAGGAGTTGATTTTATTAAAGACTTTGCCGCAGGACTAACTAACTTTTTTGGCGGCAGGTCTAATTCTTACGAAGGAGAACTTATTGAGGCAAGAGTAAATGCCCAAAGAGAAATGGAAAAAAGGGCAATGGGTTTAGGTGCAAATGCAGTTATTGGCATAGATTTTGATTATGAAGTTTTAGGTCAGGGCGGAAATATGCTGATGGTAACAGCCTGCGGAACTGCAGTTGTTATTGAGGGTTAGAAATGAAAGCATTATTTTTTCTTCCAATAGCAGGAATTTTTATATTTGCTTTGTTCATCCCAATACTAATAGGCGTATTTGTATATTACGATGCTCCAAAATATAATATGGATAGGCTTCTTTGGGTTTTAATTTCTGTATTAGTACCTGGCTTTATTGGATTAATTGTATACGTTGTTATGAGCAGAACAAATGGAAGCAGCTCTTTTGATGTATATACTAAATCCTGTCCAGCCTGCGGTAAAAAGTTAGAGAAAGAATTTTCTACCTGCCCATACTGCGGCAGCAGTCTTGAAAAGCACTGTCCAAGCTGCGGAAATAAAATAGAGGATGACTGGATGGTATGTCCCCATTGCTCCTCTAAATTAAAATAGAGTCCTTATGGACTCTGTTTTTTTATAATATAACATCCTACCTTTTTATCATGATCCAGGACTCGGGTTCCTCTTTTTAGTTTTCTTGTATTCCAGATTATAAGCAAATCGCCAAAACCTCCAATAAGCATAAAATCTCCTACAAGAAGTGAAAGAAAGTTTTTAAACAAGAAACCTGATATTATAGGAATAATACCTAAAATTATGGTTGGAAGAAGCAGAGCTATCCTGTAAGTTGATATGGAAATTACCTGACTGCAGTATGCATAGGGTGTTAAATATTTTAGAATAATGCCAAATTTTATTTTCTTTTTAGAAACTTTACCCACAATAATAAAGGCTAATGCATGAATAACTTCATGTAAAAATGTAGCAGCTATTATTAATATGGTAAAAATTATGGGATTTATGTAAATATAAGAAAAGTCCTTTCTTCCGATAAGAAAATAATATATACTGCCCACTGCAAGTAAAATCAAAAAAGAAACTGGTGTGATTATCTGATATACTTTTTTAGGCTCTATGCTTATATCCACTTTTCCCATAATTACTCTCCTTTATATAAAAATTCTCTATTAGCATTTCCAATTTGATGATATAATATTCCTAGAACTTATATATTTTTTATTAATTAAACTAATTATGACAACATTTGTTATCAGTCTCCAGGAGGTCTTCACATATGAATAACTATATTATAGCTGCTGCTATGCTTATAAACTTTATTATACAAGTATTTTTTGCCCTTATGTCATATTATAAGGGAGGAAAATTAGGCAAACTTCTGTCTAAAGTCCTCTTTTGCATGGCATTTTGGAATCTTACCTATGGTCTCTCATTTTTATTTAAATCTGAGTATGCAGTAATAACATTAAATCAGATAAAATATATTGGCATAGCTTTTTTACCTATTTACCTTTTATTTTTTGTTTTATCTTTTACAAAAAATTATTCATATATAAACTTAAAAAATTTTATAATCCTGTCATCTTTTTCTCTGATAACTTTAATAATTATATTTACAAATAAATTCCATCATCTATTCGTCAGAGAATACTCTGTAAATACCGTTAATAATATAAATGTTATTACAAAGATTAATGGCATATTTTATTATATTCATATTTTTTATATGTATATAATATTTTCTGCTGCTTTAATAATACTTCTTAATTACTATTTAAAACAACCAAAATTATACAAAAATCAGAGTAAGTATGTTATATTCAGCCTGGTTTTTCCATTAGTAGTTAACATATTTTACGTTATTACTCCGAATTTTTTTTATAACATAGATATTACTCCTATGCTGTTTTTAGTATCCTGTCCTTCTTTTTATTTTTTAATAATTAACTATAAAGCAGAAAGAATTGTTCCAACTACAAGAAATATTGTTTTTGAAAATATGGATAATCTAATAATTACTTTGGACAGAGAGGATAATATAATTGATTTTAATAAGGCTGTTGTAAAAACCTTTGGAGGCAATATTTCGTCATTTAAACAGCATAATTTTTATAAAATATTCAATAATATCGGTGATTACCTTTCTATAAATTTTAATTATAATATTAAAGAAAGACTGCTGTGGATTAAAAATAGCCAGGGAGAAATTTACTTCAATGTTTCTGCGAAAGGGCTTTATGACTCTCAAAAGAAATATATTGGAAAAATAATCGAGTTAAACGATATAACAACAGTTAAGCAAATAATGAATAACCTGGAATATTCCTCAACTCACGATTCTCTAACCGGAATATACAACAGATCTTTTTTTGAAAATGAGTTGTCACGTCTTGATGAACAGGGACTCCTTCCTATTTCTGTAGTTGTTGGAAATGTAAATGGTTTAAACTTGATTAACGATGCCTTTGGGACATTAGAAGGAGATAACATCATCAAGAGAGCCTCTGAAATAATTATTGAAAGCTCTCCAAAAAACTCAATTATTGCAAGAACAGGCGGAGATGAATTTAGTATTATAATGCCCTGCATCAATGAAGATATATCTCAAGACTTGATATATAGTATACGAAATGCATGTAAAAAATATAAAAACAAGAGTCAGCTCAGCTTAGCACTTGGCTGCAGTACTAAGGAAGAAAAAGATGAATCTTTAGTAAACACCATAAAAATTGCCGGTTCAAATATGTATAGAAACAAGATTGCAGAAAGCAACAGTATACGAAGTTCTATAATAAGTTCTCTGAAGAAAACATTGGAGGAAAGCGATTTTGAAACTAAAGAGCATGCAGAAAGAACAAAAATTTTATCTGAAGAATTTGGATATAAGCTGAAACTTCCAATGAATCAAATGGATGATCTTAAAATGCTGGCGGTACTTCATGATATAGGTAAATTGGCTATTCCAGACAGCATTTTACTGAAGCCTGGAAAGCTCACGCCTAAGGAATGGGAAATTATGAAAACCCACACAAATAAAGGCTATGACATAGCCTCATCTTCCTATGAAATATCCACTATAGCAAGAGCTATTTTATGTCATCATGAAAAGTGGGATGGTACAGGTTATCCTGAAGGTTTAAAGGGTGAAGAAATTCCAATACTCGACAGAATAATATCAATAATCGATGCTTATGATGTTATGACTCACGATAGACCATATCATAAGGCCATACCAAAAATCAAGGCAGTTAATGAGCTTATAGCCTGCTCCGGTACTCAGTTTGATCCAAATCTGGTCCCTGAGTTTATTGAAATTTTGGGTGATATAAAAATGGAGACAGTTAACAAAAATTGTTAACTGTCTCTAATTCATTTTATTTTAATTTTATAATTTATAAGCCAGGTGTTTATCTGAATGAGATATGCCAAAACCTGGGGACCTGTCATTAGCTGTCCATACCAAGGCTTCTGTAGTGCATGTTCTGGGTCTCCAATTATCCTCAATACCTGATTCTTATCAATCAAATCATTTATTGGAGAATTGTTATTGTTTATTATAACCTTCATTTCATCCTGAACTGCCCTGGTATATTCCGGATTATGAGTCTTTGGGTAAGGGCTCTTTTTTCTCATTAATATTTCTTCAGGCAATAATCCTTTTAATGCTTCCCTAAGAAGACCCTTCTCTCTTCCCTTATAAAATTTCATTTTGTTTGGTATATTAAAAGCATATTCTACAATTCTGTAGTCAGCAAAAGGCACTCTGACTTCAAGAGAATTCCTCATTGACATTCTATCCTTTCTATTTAAAAGTGTTATCATAAACCATTTCACATTTAGATAGAACATCTCCCTCATTCTGCTTTCCTCAAAGCTCTCACCCTGTAATTTAGGAACTTCCCTTAATGTGTCTTCATATTTTTCTCTTATATATTCATCTACTTTAAGCTTTTTTAATGAACCATTTAAAATACTTTTTCTTATGCTGCTGGAATTTGCCCAGGGGAATGTATTTAGACTTTCTATATTTTTATATCTGAACCAGGGATAGCCTCCAAATATTTCATCTGCACATTCTCCGGACAGTGCAATTGTAGCCTTCTTTTTAACCTCCCTGCAGAAAAGATAAAGTGAAGAATCTACATCAGCCATTCCAGGCAGGTCATTTGCAATCACAGCATCTTTTAAAGCTTCCATTAATTTGTAGTTATTTTCCACAACATTTTCATGGCTGCTTTTAATATAATCTACCATTATACCTGCATATTTTGAATCAGAGGATGGCTCAAAAATGTTTTTCTCAAAGTATTTATCATTGCCTTCATAATCAATAGAAAAAGTATTTAAAATTCCTTTATTATTTCTTTTAAAATATGATGAAGCAATACTGGAAATGGCGCTGGAATCAAGACCTCCAGATAAGAAAGTACAAAGATTAACGTCACCTATAAGCTGTCTCTCCACCGCATCTGTCAGAAGACTTCTTACATTTTCAGCTGTTTCTTCAAAGCTTTCCTGATGGTGCTCTGCTGTAAGCTTCCAATACTCTTTTAGTTTAATTCCCTCTCTGTTAAATATAAGATAATTTGCCGGGGGTATCTCCTTAATCCCATTAAAAATTCCAACTCCCGGAGATCTGGCAGGACCTAAGGCAAATATCTCCAGCAGCCCCTCTTCTCCTATTTCGCTTTTTACCAGGGGGTGCTTTAAAAGAGCCTTTATTTCAGATCCAAATATTATAGTGTTTCCTGCTATTGAATAAAACAGAGGTTTAACGCCTAAAGGATCTCTTGCCAGAAATAAGGTATGGTTACCCTCCTCCCATACGGCAAAGGCAAATATACCATTTATATATTTAAGGCAGTCTTCTTTCCATTCAATATATGCTGTAAGCAAAACTTCCGTATCTGAATAACTGTTAAATGTGTAACCTTTTTTCAGTAATATAGCTCTCACATCTTCCGTATTATATAACTCACCATTATAAATAATTGTATAAGCTATTTTATCTTTTTTCTTAATCATAGGCTGCCTGCCGCCCTTAGGGTCAACAACTATAAGTCTTCTGTGTCCCAAGGCCGCATTTTTATATATAACTAAGCCCCTGTCATCAGGTCCTCTTTTATTCAGTGAGTCTGTCATATTTTCTAGAACGCTTCGATATTTATATAAAGCCTCTTCAATTGATACAAAGCCAGTAATTCCACACATTTTATATCCTCTTACATATTCTTATATTTATAGAATATGTAAGAGTAACCAGAGGGTTAACAATTATTATGCATAAAAAAACTATATACCAAAAAGTATATAGTCTGATTTTACTTAATATCCATCCTGAATAGAAGGGGAAAACCCCTTCTACCAGGCATAAAATAGCCCCCTACTTCCCCAAGTAAGTTTATTAAATTGATTATATCATATATAAAAAATAGGAACAATTACTTTTTTATTTTACAAATAATTCGCTTAGGAAATTGCATAATCTAAAAATTAAATTTTCAGCTCAAAAAACGCTCTAAATTCGTTATTTTCAAGCTAAATTATGTAATTTCCTCTATTAACTGTCCCCAAAGTTTAGCTGCAATTTCAAGTATGTTGTCGTTAAAATCATAACTAGGAGTATGAAGGTATGGCTTATTTTCCCCTATACCAATTCCAATCATTGCTCCCTTATATTTTTTGGTAAAATATCCAAAGTCCTCTGACCACCTGAAGGGCTCGCTAAGCTCCTTTATTTTAAAGTCCAAACCAGACGCTGCTTTTTTAACATAAGACAAAGCCTCCTTATCATTGTTCGTTGCAGGAAAAGGCTCTATGTATTCCACATTAAAATTAAGATTATATTCAGAAGATATATTTTTTACCTTATCTTCAATATCCTTTGACATATTTTCTAATGTTTTATCAGAGGATGACCTGATAGTTGCCAGTACTTCGCCCTCTCCGCAGGAGGTACCAAAGGTTTTATCTCCAAGTCTTGCACCTACAATAGTTGACAGAGAAAAATCCTGATATTTTTTCCTGTTTATATCATTTAAAAATATCAGCAGCTCACCTACAGCCACAGATGGATTTATACCATTTTCAGGATAGGCAGCATGGGAGGTTTTTCCTTTCAGGCTGATTATTATACCTGTTGAAGCACAGGCAAATTCCCTTTTAGGGATTAACACCCTTCCTTCTTTTTCACCTGGTATGTTATGGTATGAGAAGCAGTAATCTATATTAAGATTTTTTATTCTTTCATCACTTACTATCTTTTCTGCTCCTTTACCAGTTTCCTCTTCACCTTGAAATACAAGAATAATCTTGCCTTTTTTTAATTTTTCCCTGACTATTGATGAAAACAAGACAAGAGATGCACTGTGTCCATCATGTCCGCAGAGATGACCTCTATCCTCATATACGGATCTGTAGGGTACATCTGATATTTCTTTAACCTTTAAAGCATCCATGTCAGCTCTTATAAGTATATTCTTCCCTGGTATCTTACTGTCAAAAACAAAGGCTAGTCCATTTCCTCCAATGTTTTCAATAATTTCATCTGGCCCATACTGCATGACACTTTTTTTTATAAGATTTGCTGTTTCTTTTTCCGTTGATGAAATTTCAGGTCTTTCATGAAGCAGCCTTCTTAATTTTTTTGCCTTTTCTATATCTATATCTTTCATTTTATCACCTCAAGCATACTATATATTTGCATTTTCAGAAGCTTGGCTATTTACATTTTATTATATCACCATTATCTATATTTTATCATCTATCAATTTTCCTATTTATAAATTATAATAAAATTAGTGAATATTACAAATTATAGTAATGAACTAAATATAATTAAAAAGCTGGTGAGATAATGAGAGTTGGAATCGGTTATGACGTACATAAATACACAAAGGGCAGAGACTTGATTTTAGGCGGAGTTAAAATTCCATACAGCCTCGGTCTTCTTGGTCATTCAGATGCAGATGTTTTAATTCACGCAATAATGGATAGCCTATTAGGTGCTGCAAGTCTTCGTGATATTGGATATCACTTTCCTGATTCAGATAAAAAGTATAAGGGAATTTCATCAGTCCTTCTGCTGAAAGAAGTAAAAAAACTGATAGAGGAAAAGGGATTTTTTATAGAAAATATAGACTCCATTATAGTAGCTGAAAAGCCTAAAATGTCTCAATTTATAAATTCGATGATTAAAAATATCAGCTTAGCCTTAGGTATTTCAGAATCACAGGTTAACGTAAAAGCTACAACAGAGGAGGGCTTGGGATTTTCAGGTCGTGAAGAAGGTATTGCTGCTAAAGCGATTTGCCTTTTAAATAAGAGGTGATAGAATGGGATTTATTTTAAGCGGCTTTTATTCAGTTTTTTATATTGCATTTTTTCTGATTGCAATAACTTTAATTATTCTGGAGCGAAGGAAACCGGAAAAAACTATAGCCTGGCTCTTATTATTCTTAGTATTTCCTCCCCTGGGTATTTTTCTTTATCTGTTTATAGGCAGGAACTGGAAAGTCAATAAATTAAATGATGGCTCTAATAAGGATTTAAAAGAACTGGTGTACAATGCTATGTTTGAAGCCAAGGTTCCAGAATACAAGTCGCTTTTTCAGCTGATTGCAAACAACAGTGATTCGCCGTTATTTATTGATAATCAGGTTACTGTATTCTATGACGGAGATGAAAAATTCAAAGCATTAAAAAAGGAATTAAACGGTGCTAAACACCATATTCATCTGGAGTACTACATCGTAAATAGTGACGGAATAGGCGAAGAAATAACAGAGATACTTATTAGAAAGTCATTAGAGGGAGTAAAAGTAAGATTTATTTTAGACAAGGTTGGCTCTGTAAGATATAAAAGAAAGGATGTGGAAAGATTAAAAGCAGCCGGAGTAGATATAGTATACTATTCATATTTTCTGGCTCCTCTCCTAAGATTTATAAATACTCAGATTAACTACAGGAATCACAGAAAAATAGCTGTAATAGACGGCAGGGTGGGTTTTGTTGGAGGAATAAATATCGGAGATGAATATTTAGGGAAAGCAAAACTTGGTTACTGGAGAGATACTCACTTAATGGTAAAAGGAGATTTTGTCCTTGGTCTTCAGTCAGTTTTTCTTGATGATTACCTGTCAATTAAAGAGGTAAACAAGGAGATGCCAATTTATGAGGATGACTTCAGTACATATTTTCCAAAACCTGAAGCTTCAAAAGGTCAGGCTCTGCAGCTTGTAAAGTCAGGTCCGGATTCTGCTTACCCTTCAATACTTCAGGCAATAATAAAAATGATAAATATGGCAGAGGATCATATTTATATAACCACTCCCTATTTTGTACCTCCGGATAGTATAATGGAAGCTTTAAGGATTGCTGCTTTAGGAGGAATAGATGTTTCTATTTTATTTCCTGCGCAGGCAGACCATTTATCTGTTCATCTGGCATCAAAAACCTATTTAAATGAGCTTATAAAGTGTGGAGTTAAAGTTTATATGTATGATAAAAATGCATTTATTCATTCCAAGGTAATAACTATTGATGGACTTATAGGAACAGTTGGAACTGCAAATATGGACATAAGAAGTTATGAGCAGAATTATGAGGTGAATGCTCTGATATACAGCAAGGAAGTAACTAAGAATTTAGAGGATAAATTTATAAAAGACCTGTCTAAATCAACTTTAATAAGCATGGATGATTGTATAAAGGAACCATTTTACTTAAAGTGGGCAGAGGCAATTGCCAGAGTATTTTCATACCTGTTATAAAGGAAGAGCAGCTTTGGGCTGCTCTTTCTTTATAAAGCTACATCCTGTTTAGTTGTTTCTGTCAAATAGGCACTATCTTTTGAAACCAGGTCTCCTCCAGAAGTTTTAAGGATATTTTTTGCTATTAAGCCATCCATTGCTGCATTTACTGCTGCTGCGTCCATTGCATCCTTAACATAATTCAGTCTTACATTTACTTTGCTGCCTGCTGCATTTAAAAAGCACATAACTAAAGTTTTCATTTACACCCCTCCTAAATCTGGCTCAGGACTTCCTTGTCCTGCTTTTCAATAGATAGAACAGGATATAAAAGAAGTGGTGAGAATAGAGATGCTGTGCTATAGACATCATCCTCTGTGGAAGTTACCTTTACATTACTGAAGGACTGATTTTTTATGATTTCCTTTCCGTCCTCATCGGTCCCTGTTTTGTAGGAAATGATCATACTGGTCTTTTCTTTTACAGCATTTACTGCCATAATATCAACTCCTTTCAGTAAGTAGGTATGCCTATTTAAAATTTATTCCCAGATATCTTTTGATAATTTTTCAATTTGCTTTTTTAGCCTGTCTGTTTCTTCCTTGTCTATGCTGATGCTGCCTTTTAATACCAGCAAAGCGTCTCCCTCTTTTACACCCTCCGGAAGTTTGCTTCTTTCTATGTTAATCATGCTCATATTCTCTTTTTGGCATACAGCAAATTTTCCCTCAAACCTGTCAATTATAACTTTCATGATAACCTCCTGAATTAATATTATGATATAATTATACTATATTTAAGAGAGGTGGTGAAAAATTGAAGAAAATATCAAGAAGCTTACTTTTGTCATTTTTTCTTATTTTATTTCTGATGCTCTCTATAGTACCTGACGTATCAGCTGAAAACAAGCTGCTTATAAAGGAGTATAATGGGCTCGCAAATATTCTAAGCAATGGTGATATGAACTATCAGGAAACATTTACCTATAAGTTTAAAGGTTACTGGAATGGCGTTACCATAGGGATAAAACCAGAATCGGGAAGTACTTTTAAAAATCTTAAGGTATCTGATGAAACCATTGAGTACACATTAAAAAATGATGCAGAGAAGGGTGACGCAGGGGT
>Ga0172378_10001517_pt1 | contig 21513 bp, 19 predicted proteins | sample GrowelOW332metaG_FD_119755 | JGI IMG/M metagenome (GOLD analysis project Ga0172378, IMG submission 119755) | Groundwater microbial communities from an aquifer near a municipal landfill in Southern Ontario, Canada - Pumphouse #3_1 metaG | ecosystem: Environmental > Aquatic > Deep subsurface >... | reverse complement strand
GGCATACAAGGATAGAGCCTGATAAGCTACCGAGCTGGTGTACTGGTTTTCTACCCTTTTCATTTTGTAATTCCTCTTATGTTATGAATATATCATCAAAATACCTTTTTGTAAATATTATTTTGAGCAATCCTATATTGGTTTTATATAAATAATTAAAATGCAGAGGGAAACAAAACGAAAAAAATTAATCATTTCCTCTAATTGTAGATAATTAGATATTTATTTGGCAAAGAAACCTATCCTCGGCGCTTAGGGGCAGAAGCAAAATCCTTGAGCAAATAAAGAGCAAGAAATCTCCAAATCAACAGTTGGCACGTCGATGAGGAATCTCCTGAAACAACGTGCCAAAACTTTCCACAGGGTAATTATTGCTTTGCAACGGCTGAGGCTTTCTTGTTCTCGATGGCAACAAAGATATTGGCCAGGATCGCCCCTGAAATATTGTGCCAGACACTGAAAATGGCACCGGGGACAGTTGCCATTGCAAGATCAGGAAATGCGGTCTTTGCCAAACTGGTAGCCAGACCTGAGTTCTGCATGCCGACTTCAATAGCAACGGCTCTCGTCTTTTTCGGTTCCATTTTGAAGAGTTTCCCAACTCCAAAACCAAGAAGGTATCCCAAACAGTTGTGCAGAATCACCACAATGAAAACCACGGCACCTGTGGTAAGGATCTTGGATGAATTCGCAGAAACAACAGATGCGACAATCATGACTATCGCAGTCACGGAAATCAGAGGCAGTATCCTGGCAATGGACTGGGTGACTTTCCCAAAGAACTTGTTGATAAGGAACCCCAGGCCGATAGGAAAGATGACAACCTTGATGATGGAAAGGAACATGGCCATCGGGTTAATTACCACAGAGGCATGTAGCAACAAATAGGTTATGGCAGGAGTCAATAAAGGAGCGAGCAATGTCGATACGCTGGTCATTCCTACGGAAAGGGATACGTCCCCTTTGCTCAGATAGGTTATCACATTGGAAGAAGTACCACCGGGACAGGTACCGACAAGCACCACACCGACAAGCAAGGCTGTTTCCAGATGAAAAGCCTTGCCTAAGCCAAAGGCAAGAAGAGGCATGATGGTGAACTGGGCCAAACATCCTATGATAATATCCTTTGGACGCTTGAATACCACCGCAAAATCGGAAGGTCTTAATGTCAATCCCATACCAAACATGACAATCATCAGCAAGGGAGTTACCCAACTCGTCTTGATCCAATTCAATGACGACGGCACAAACAAGGCCAAAATTGCGATAACAAGCACAATGATAGCCATGTACTTGCCAACGAAGCCACTCACCTTTTCCAAAAATTTCATGTTTCCAACTCCAATAAAAAATAGTTTTATCTTGGATAATAAGTTTTTTCTCATACCAATGTAAAGGTGGCATCTCTACATTAATGGAAAAACACTTTTGTACCACAGCTCCCTGTTGAAGCAAGGGAGAAAAAAAAACTTCGGACTTCTCTTAGTACAACAGCAGAGGAAACCAGGGACAAATTATTGCAAGGGTAAAAGATATTTGAGAATCCTATCAGAATACCATTTCCAAGCAGCAGGGAGGAACCATGTATCCAGGAACGAAATTTGGTTGGTGACCTAAAACAGGTACCCTTTATTGAGGATTGTCTTTCTTTCCCTTCTCCTCCATAGTTCGGAGGTATCCTGAATTCCTGTCTTGCTCTTGGAGAGTAATGAAGAACTTATTATGCCTTCTCATTTTGACGTTCCTCGTATGTGGCTGTGAACTGTCCCCGCAACAAACCGGCAACACCCCCTCAACGGTGAATATCATTTCCATCGGGCTGAATTATTACGGAACAAACTGCAACCGGCTTGAGGCGACCATCAATGACAGCACAGAGATATTCCTTGCATTCTCCCAGTTATACCAAGGGAAGATCGGATCGGCCTTCCTTCTTCAGCAAACAGGGGAAAATGGAGGATATGACTCATACACAAAAGAAAATCTTCCCACCAAAGCGAGGATACTCTCAATCCTTTCCTCTGTCAGGGAAGCAGAGCTGACCATCATTTACTATAGCGGGCATGGGCACAACGACGGCTCGTTGGTTACCGCTCCCTCAAGTGCAAATGAGAACATCTTCAACAACCGAGAGCTCAATCCCAATTGTCTCTTGGACGTACCAACCTTGTTGAATGCCATCAAGGGAATACAAGGAAGGACCTTGCTGATCCTTGATAGTTGCTATAGTGGCTCTTTTATCATTGACGGGGCAGGTACCCTCTCGACGGTTGAGAATCCTGATGCCTTTGCCAAAGTCTTCAGAGAATACTTTTCCAGCCATGCAGGCGATATCGGGCAAAGGCCATTGGTGCTTTGCTGCACTACAGCAGGTAACACCGGCAAGGAAAGCAGGACATGGGTCCATAAGCATGGATATTTCACCTTTGCCCTGCTTGAGGGACTTGGGTGGAACCATGACTCCAATTCCCTGACGAGGGTGGTCCCGGCTTCTAAATCCCAAATCCTGTCAGTGGACAGCCTTTACCAGTTTATTAAGACACACCAGTTGCTCCCCGTCACAGGAACCAACAAGAACCGCTACCAGCATCCGATGGTCTATCTTGGTCCAGACAATTACTGCCTATATGAAAGATAAAGGGCTCCGTCAAGCAATTGGAAATTGATAACTACCATCAAGGACCGTACCATTGAGCTCCCCATGGGTGATTCTTTCCATCTCATCACGGATTACGGCAGCCTGTTCATATTGCAGGTTCTTGGCACACTCCAGCATCTGCTTTTCCAGAGCCTTGATATATTTCTTCCTCTGGTTCTTATCAAGGAGATTGTACCCGGCCTTCTGAATCGAGAGATTCTTCTCAAAGTCTTCCTTTTCTTCCACTCTCTCCCGCTTGATGATATCCTCGACTGCCTTGACAATAGTCCTAGGAGTAATGCCATGCTCCTTGTTGTATGCCATCTGGACCTCCCGTCTGTGCTTGGTTTCCTCAATAGCCTGCCTCATGGCATCGCTCATATGATCAGCATACATGATGACATGTCCATCGGAGTTCCTGGACGCACGGCCTATGGTCTGAACCAGACTGGTGGCAGAACGCAAGAACCCAATCTTGTCCGCATCAAGAATCGCCACCAAGGATACCTCTGGCAAGTCAAGACCTTCTCGAAGCAGGTTGATGCCCACTAGCACATCGAACTTCCCCAGGCGAAGATCCCGCAGTATCTCCACACGCTCAATGGTCTCCACCTCACTATGGAGATAATTCACCTTCAGTCCAAGATTGGCAAAATAATCAGTGAGATTCTCAGCCATCTTTTTGGTAAGGGTCGTCACCAGGACCCGTTCCTTCTTGCTGATGACAGCACGGATCTCCCCGTACAGGTCTTCCATCTGTCCTTCGGCTGGACGTACGGAAATTCGGGGATCAAGCAATCCTGTGGGCCTGATCACTTGCTCCACTACTTGGGTAGAGCTTGCAAGTTCGCTCTTACCGGGAGTTGCTGACACAAACACCCTTTGTCCAACCACCTTGGTGAATTCCTCAAACTTCAAAGGTCTGTTATCCAAGGCGGAAGGCAATCTGAAGCCATAGTCAACCAAGTTCAGTTTCCGAGAACGATCACCCTCGTACATGGCCCCTATCTGGGGCAATGTGACATGGCTCTCATCAATGAAAGTAAGGAAATCAGGAGGGAAATAATCCAATAGCACTGCGGGACGTTCACCTGCAGCACGGTCAGAAAGAGGCCTGCTGTAATTCTCTATACCAGAGCAATACCCAATTTCCTCCAGCATCTCAAGGTCATATTCCACCCGTGTCTTGATACGTTCTGCCTCCAATGGCTTCCCACATCCCATGAAATACTCATACTGCCCCTGCATCTCTTCCCTAATACGGTTTATCGCCTTCTTTATCTGGTCAGGAGGCATGACAAACTGTTTCGCAGGATACAAGGTGAAACTCTGCACCTTGTCCTGCTTCTCCCCGCTGACAGGGTCGAACCATTGAATGGATGCAATGGTGTCCCAATCGATAGTGATACGTATGGCGTTCTCCACATAGGAAGGACAAATCTCGACAGTATCCCCATGGACACGGAAAGAACCTCGTTGCAGCAGCATATCATTCCGCTCATATTGCATCCTGACCATCTGGTCCAACGCCCCATGATGGTCAAATTTCTGCCCTGTGGTGAAAGTACAGAGCATATCCCTGATGGAGACGGGGTTGCCCAGGCCGAAGATGCAGCTCACGGTTGCCACTACGATGACATCGCGCCTTTCCATGAGAGAGAACGAGGCGGACAATCTCAGGCGATCTATCTCCTGATTGATATCCGCGGATTTCTCTATGTACAGGTCCTTGCCTGGCACATAGGCCTCGGGTTGATAGAAATCGTAAGTGGATACGAAATACTCGACTGCATTATCGGGAAAGAACGACTTGAATTCTCGATAAAGCTGGGCACTGAGTGTCTTATTATGAGAAAGCACCAAGGTAGGCCGCTGGACTTTCTCAATGATTTTGGCCATTGTGTAGGTCTTGCCACTACCTGTCACACCCTTGAGCGTCTGGCAATGGTCACCTTTCTGCAAGCCTGCCACAAGAGCATCAATAGCCTGTTGTTGATCTCCGGCTGGCTCAAAAGAAGAAACCACATGAAATTTCTTTTCTTGCCCAGCCACCTCACCGTGGATATTGGCGATTTCCGCACCACCCCAGGAGCCATCCACTTTAATTCCATCCATACACTACTTGACCAAAGAGCTCACATCGCCGCCCTGACGTTCACAGAGCGTAACACTCAGTTGTTTGGTCTCCCCCTTGCGATTGATAGTGACTTTCACCTTATCACCTTTACGCATGTTAAGCAATGCAAGGTAGTAATCATTCAATCCATTTATGGGCATAGCATTGATGGCAACTATCACGTCACCTCCAAGATAGATGATTGATGAACCGTATTTGACTTGTTCCTTACCTCCGAGAAGGCCAGCTTTCTCAGCTTCTCCCCCAGCCTTCACTTGGCTAACAAGGACTCCCTGAGAAACAGCAAGATGCGCATAATCACTCAAGCTTCTGGTAAGTTGCACCGGTACAATGTCCAACCACCCCCGGCTTATATAACCATATTTAATCAGATCGGGAATCAAGGAAACAGCGGTATCGACAGGAATGGCGAAGCTGATTCCCTGGTTGTTGCCCGTAAGGGAAAAGATGGAGCTGTTTATCCCGATGACCTCCCCTTTGCCGTTGAGCAAAGGGCCGCCGCTGTTTCCAGGATTAAGAGAGGCATCGGTCTGTATGGCATTCATGATAATCTTGCCGGATTCGGTCTTCACAGGACGATTCAGACCGCTGACCACTCCGGTAGTGAGCGTACGATCATATCCGAATGGATTTCCAATGGCAAGGACCTTCTGCCCAACCACCAAATCCTCACTGGTTCCTAGTCTCACTGGCCGCAGAGTGGTGTTTTTATCCACATTGATCTTTATTACCGCAAGGTCGTCTTCACTATCAAGCCCTATCAACTTGGCGATAAAAAGCTTCTGGTCGGACAATCCCACAGTAAGACTTTGGGCCTTCTCCACCACATGGGCATTGGTAAGGATATAGCCATCACTGGAAAGAATTATCCCACTTCCTGTCCCTTGGGAGGGCAACACATCCATGTAGGAGCTCACAGAAGAGGCCTCGGTGGTAGTGATGTTCACCACACTCTGGCTCACTTCGTTGTACACCTTGATGTTTTGCATCTCATCAAAACTATAGCGCCAGGAACTGTCATCCCCACTGAGGACGGTGAGCCCCTTGTCACCGTACAATATCTCAGTGACAGGAATATCGGCCAAAGAAAGCAAAGCGGTCTCGCCTTCCTGGGACACGACGTCCTTCAAGGCCTTTTTTAGTTCCGCCCGCTTCTTGTTCTCCGAGATGGAGCGAGTCCATCGGCCTAAAAGCAAAGCCACACTCACCGCTACGATGATTGTAAAGAACAAGATTATGATATGTTGCAGGTGTTTCTTAGTTTCCTTTAGCACGTATACGTATCCTTTCCTTTCCGGGCAAATGCAAATGCATCTTCAATTGTTTTCGCCTCCAATGTTTTCAGCTGGGGTAGCTCTCCATCGTTTCCAAAACAACCATTATCATGCAAATAAGAAAGGAGAGCACCAACAAAAGCGCCATCACACTGAAGGGAAGCGGGAACAGGCACATTGAATCCATCATGACTATACCAAGCGTTCTGCCCAAGAAGGATATGGCATTGCATCTCCACACCCAGACGGCGTGCTGCCCTTATCCCCTCCATCCCAGGATAGAGAAAAGCAAGGTCATTGAAGTCGACCTTGATGATGTCGGCCATACCAGAGGCCCTCATCAGGCATTCCCGATAATGCTCCCGGTCTCTTGCCAACTGAGGCTGCACCTGCATATCCAAAAAGATGACGGGCCTGGGCCGGTACAGGGAAAGTGCATCAAGAATGGCCTCGGAACAACCGTCAAGAGCCAATGATTCAGAACCGATATAGGCTATCTTGATATCACTGTTGTTGTGAAATGAAGCAAGAAGTTCTTCACTTGTCAATAAAGTCGAGCAGGTGTTCTGTGCATACCAAGAAGGGTTCTCCCCTGGAAAACAAAGAGTCGTGCCAAAAGGGGAATTGCAGAGATCAGGGTCAAAGAGGATATGGTTATTTACACAGAACTCAAGAACCACACTCCCAAACCTGTCAGCGGAAATCTTTCCAAAGAAAGCACAACTAGATCCCAATGAACCGACCTTGGCCGCCACATTCATACTGCTTCCCCCTACCCAAGGGGTGTATGCCCCTTCCTTTGTCAGGTGAAAAGCCATCAAGGCATCTCCTATCACTGCAATCATGGCATGCTCCTAAAGATATTGTTTGGGCTCTTGTCCCACCACAGAGGCATAAACTTCCAAGTATTGCTTGTCAGGACTCATGGCAATTTTTGCGAGAAGCACCTCCTCAATCTGGAAAAAACCCACATCACTACTCATCATCACATTGATTTTTATGGGATGGACCGTACCTCTGCTTATGGTCACACTCTCGATGGAATTGGCGCTGTACTTATGTATATCCCCGACTTTTGCCTCGGTATTGAGTATCATCGGTATCCTCGCCCGACCTTTTTCCATGTCACAACCATCAGCGACCAGGATAAGGCCCGCCTCCACACTATGGATTTTTCGAGTGCCCATATGGCCGAATATCCCCTCATTCGACAAGGCTAGGATCATCAGCTTTTCTGAAAGATTGTCAGGGAATACCTGGGCAAGCAACCTTTCCATGATGGGACCTGCGAGAATGCAACCAGTAAGCTCATGATCAGTCCGGCTCACGCTCATGCCCAGGTCATGAAGAAAACTGGCAAGAAGCACCGCACAAGTACTGTCATCAAAACTTCCAACCTCCTCCTTCTCCAGACTTGTCTTCACCCCGGCCTCATGAAGGAGGTGGAGCATCAACAAGCTATTGCATGCGACTTGTCTCATATGCACCGGCCCATGGTCATTGTATCCCAAACGTTTGATAGAAACGGTATTTGCATATTCCTGCAAACTTTCAATCTCCGCATCCTCCACCAAGAGTTTGCCGAGGCGATAGCTCTTTTGTTGAGGATCTAGCAAGGAGAGAAGGTGCTTATCCAACATTAGTTCTTTTGGTGATTTCATATGCAAAGATTACTACACATTGGAAGAACAGGAAAGACCGTTTGACCCATATCAGGTGTTGTGGCACAATAGGACCATGAAAAAATTGACGATGAAAGAGCTTGTTTGGCTAGGGAAACCCCGTTCCTGGAACAAAGACTATCGCTCCACAACCCTGGTGGTGGAAAAACACACCCCTTATTTTGACCACTGCGCCTCCTTGCTGGCAGTAGCAGAGGACGACATCGATGTACAGGCTAGGATCACAGTCGCTCCGGCATGGGGAGAAAATGGCATCATCGTCTACCAAAGCAGGCAAAGCTACATGGCCCTGGGCTGCAACACTGAAGGCGTTATCCTTCATTTCCAAGTCGCCTCGCAATGGCAAAAAACCAAGATCGCCTTTCCTGTGAACACCCCCCAGTTGTTTCTTTCCTTGATAAAGGAAGGAAAGCTTGTCACTTTTCTTTGTGGTCCTGAGAAAAAACAACTTCAAAAAATCACCGAAGGCACGCTTCCCAATCTTGAGAACAGTTTCAGCTTCGGCTTTTACTTCGCGAATGAGGGAGAGAAAAGCTTCGAGGCAAGTGTTGATTTCCTTAGTTGCCAGGCAAAAGCTGTTGCAACCTAGTCCAAATGTGGTATCATGCAGAAAACTTTTTTTCAGTATTGTCCCTTTGAAAGGACGAAAGGAAGGACCGCATGGAAGAGTTGTGTAACGAAGAAGAAAACAAGGAGAAGGCCCCCCTTAACTTTCTTGAAAAAATCATCGAGGACGATCTTGCCAATGGCAGAGTGCCAAATAATCAGATTGTGACCAGATTCCCGCCGGAGCCCAATGGGTATCTGCATATCGGTCATATCAAAGCAATCTGCATCAACTTTGGTATCGCTCAAAAATATCATGGCGTATGCCATCTCAGACTGGATGACACCAACCCTGAGAAAGAGAACATGGAATACATATCCTCGATCAAGAAGGACATCAAATGGTTGGGATTCGACTGGGGCAAGGATGAGTATTACGCCTCCGACTATTACCAGCAACTCTATGAAATAGCGGTCAGACTTATCCAGGAAGGAAAAGCATATGTCGACAGCCTTTCTCCCGAGCAGGTCAAGGAATACAGGGGAACGCTCACCCAACCAGGCAAGGACAGCCCTGACAGGAATAGAAGCATAGAGGAGAACCTCCGGCTTTTTCAAGAAATGAAAGAAGGCAAACATCCTGAGGGCGCCTATATCCTTAGAGCGAAGATTGACATGGCCAGCCCGAACATCAACCTCCGCGACCCTGCCTTGTACCGTATCAAGTATGCGACTCATCCTAGGACGGGGGACAAATGGTGCATTTATCCCATGTATGACTTCACGCATCCCATCAGTGACGCCATTGAAGGCATCACCCATAGTATTTGCACTTTGGAATTCGAAGACCATCGTCCTGCCTATGATTGGGCAACCAGCATCGATGGCATAAACCATGCACCTCACCAGTATGAATTTGCCCGTTTGAATGTCAGCTACTTGCTGATGAGCAAGCGTAGGTTGCTCAATCTGGTCAATCTGAAAGTGGTTGATGGTTGGGATGACCCACGGATGCCGACCATCAGCGGCATCCGTCGCAGAGGTTACAGTCCTGAATCAATGAAGGACTTCGTCGGCCGCGTGGGAGTCGCCAAGGTCGAGTCCATGGTCGACTATTCCCTGATGGAGTTTTGCGTCCGTGAGGACTTGAACAAGAGGGCAAAACGCCTGATGGTGGTGCTTGACCCGATCAAAATTGTCATTGACAACTATCCAGAGGACAAGATTGAGTATTTTCAGGCCGAGGACAATCCTGAGGCGGAGAAGAGCGGAACACATCTGATTCCATTCGGAAAAGAGCTCTACATCGAACGAGAGGATTTCATGGAAATCCCGGTAAAGGGATATCACCGTCTCTATCCAGGCAATGAAATCCGTTTGAAATACGCCTATTATATCAAAGCGAATTCTGTCATTAAGGATGCTGAGGGGAACATCGTGGAAGTCCACTGCACCTATGACCCAAAGAGTTATGGGGGGACGACCCCTGATAACCGCAAGGTCAAGGGCACGAGTCATTGGGTGAGTGTCTTTAAGGGGGCCGACGTAGAGGTCCGCCTGTACGACAAACTCTTCAAGACCGAATATCCTGGAGGGGAGACAGGCAATTACATGGATGATTTGAATCCTGATTCCCTGAAGATTGTCCCGCATGCCAAAGCCGAACCTGAGATTCTTAACGAGAAAGTCGGAGATTACCTTCAGTTCATCCGCAATGGCTACTTCTGTGTCGATAGCAAGGACAGCAAGAAGGAGCACATGGTGTTCAATCGAACAGTCACACTGAAAGACAGCTGGGCCAAGCTCAAGGACAAGATGGGAGACAAGGCTTAAGTACTATCGTTTTCTTCAAGGAGGGGGGGGATTTTTTCGCCCCCTCGTCTTATAACCACCCAGGAGGTTCTAATGCTGCAGACAAAAAGGCTATCCTTCCGACCTTTCAAGGAGGAGGATGCTCCAGACGTGTTTGCCTATGCCCACGATCCAAGGACGGTGAAATACCTTACCTGGCCAGCCCACAAGGATGTTGATGAATCCAAACGGAGCATCAGGGATATTCTCTCTGCTGATGGGTGTTTTGCCATTGTAAATAAAGACAACGAACGGGTAATCGGTTGCTTTGATCTAAGAATCGGCAAGGGAAAAAGGGCATCCTTTGGCTACGTACTCAAGAGGGATTATTGGAACCAGGGCTTCATGACCGAGACGTTGTCTTTCTTTCTTGGGTATATCTTTTCCACCACAGGCATCGATGAAGTGGAAAGTTGTCATGAGCATGAGAATCAGGCGTCAGGGAAAGTGATGTCCAAATGTGGCATGCACTGGACTCACTTGGAAAAAGACGAACTGGTTCTTGGCAAAAAAAGCGACAATGACCATTATTTGATTACCAGAGAAGAGTTCCAGAAACGAAAATAATGCTTGCCGGCTGGTCGTTGACATTGTTATAGTTATCACATGAATTACTTCTTTGATACCCATTGCCATGTGATGACTCTCGAACATCCTAATTTGGTCAGTTTCCTGAATTCGCTTGAGTCGGGCCTTCCTGATTTTCTTATCAGTGGTGCGCTCTCAACCGGTTATATCATGACAGGACGAAACCGCAAGGGCAATACCATGTTCACCACCGTGATGAACACACTCAGGGCCTACGAACAACCCATTGGTAAGACATTCGCCCTGATGGAGGATGACCTTGCCGGGAAATTCACTAATCGTAAGCCGGGACTTCCTTATCCTGAACAACCCTTCTTTCGCGATGGCAAGTTCCATTTCAGGGATAGGGAATTTGACAGGGTTGCCCTTTGTCCTCTTCTAATGGACTTTTCCATTACCGCTGATCAGAAGCAAAAGTGTTACTATCCCCCGTCTTCAGAGACCAAGAAGATAATCACTTATGCGGAAGATACCATCGTAGGCATTGAATCTTATTATCAAGAACGGAAAGAACGTCTTTTTGATATTTTTCCTTTATTAGGAATCAACCCGATTGCTCATGACCTTGATACCATTGAGAAGTTGCTGGAGACCTATGTGGTCATAGACGGCACAGTCGTGCGTGAGAAACATACGAAAAAGCGATTCTACGGTTTGAAATTCTATCCACCTCTCGGGTTCGACGCATGGCCAAATGACAAGAAGGAGCGGGCCAAGATCAAGGTCATCTATGAGTTCTGTACAAAAAACAACGTACCTTGTATTACCCATTGCGATGACCAAGGCTTCAGGATACTCCCTTCCAAGAACGCATGGAGCCTGACAGAGCCAAATCATTACAGGGCAGCCCTGGAAGAATACCCAACTCTCAAGATTGACTTTGCACATTTCGGTTGGCAATATAGTCCGCAGGCGAAAGTCTCCCTCTCAGCCCTTGCGGCACAGGCGGAACAGTTGCCTTCATCCCCTTGGTTCTACCAGATAACCGAGCTTATCAAGCTGTTTCCCAATGTCTACAGTGATTTTTCGTTTTCAGGAACCAATCCGTCTTTCTATACCGAATTGAAAAACTATCTGGATGGACAGAACGAGCAGGATAGAAAATCACTCATGGGGAAAATGCTTTTTGGTTCAGACTATTCCATTAATCTTTTAAAGATGGAGTCTTACACCGAGTATTATGAGCTTTTTCAACGTTCCCCGTTTTCCACGGAGGATATCCTGCTTTTTGCCCACAAGAATCCTTTGAGTTTTCTCGATTTGCACGAATAAAAAAAGGCGGGGCAACTCCCCGCCATATCTTTTAAGAAACCATGGCCTAGTAATTCTTTGAAACAAGCTCAAAATAGGCCTGAGGATGTCCACAGACAGGGCAGATTCCAGGAGCCTTCTTGCCAATAACGATATGACCACAGTTGGAACATCTCCATACCTGCTCACCATCACGTGAGAACACCAATCCCTCATTCACGTTCTTCAATAAGGCAAGATATCTTTCCTCATGGGTTTTCTCAATGGCAGCGACCATCTCAAAAAGTGTAGCGATCTTGGTAAAACCCTCTTCTCTGGCTTCCTTGGCGAAAGAGACATACATATCGGTCCATTCGTAGTTCTCACCGCTTGCTGCGGTTTTCAGATTGGTCTTCGTATCGGCAATCTCACCGCCATCTTGGAGTAACTTGAACCAAATCTTTGCATGCTCCTTCTCATTTCCCGCAGTTTCTTCAAAAAGATTTGCAATCTGCTCATACCCCTCTTTCCTTGCTTTGGAAGCAAAGTAGGTATACTTGTTCCTTGCCTGTGACTCACCAGCAAACGCAGCTGCCAAATTTTTCTCTGTCTTAGAACCTTTCAATTCCATACCGTTTCTCCTTATTCCTGTTTTTTAATTTTCTCTTGACAATCGGGACAAATCCCCAGGTAGAGTATTTCCTTGCTTTTCACCAGGTATCCTGAACTTTCAACAATAGTTTCAGAATCATTTGCAGTCCGCACAACGATATCACTGACACGATTACATTCCGTACATTGAATATGATAATGCATGGCAAGTGTCTTGTCAAAATGCTCAGGACCGTTAAGGACCTGGACCAATCTTATCTGCTTTTCATCAACCAGATTATGCAAATTACGGTATACCGTGGAACGGCTAATAGAAGGATGATCCTTTACTACTATTTGGTACACTTCCTCAGCACTGGGATGATTGTCACTTGCCCTGACTACATTGAGTACCAAATTCTTCTGAATTGTCTGTCGTTTGTCTTTCATTTATCAATAATTCCTATCTTTTAGGATAATATATCATTAAAAAATAATAGTCAATACAAAAAAAACTACCGATCGCCGAAATCAGCAACCGGTAGCCAACAAATCAAAGGCAGGGACTATTTGTCATCACCGCCATTCTTATCCTTGTTCTCAAGCCAGAAAAATGAGTTCGTATCCTCTTCCTGACCACGGGTCTTTGTCTCACGGAATTTATCAAACCCATAAGGCTTTGGTGCAGCATCATCCTTCTTGCCATCGAAAGGACGGCGCTCAGAACTGCTGTCATTATAACGGCTAGGCCTCTTAAAACCCTCACGGTCCCCGCCAAAACCTCCACGGTCACGGTCACCATAGGAAGGGCGTCTGTCGCGGTCCCCACCAAAGCTGCTGCCACCACGGTCGCCATAGGAAGGGCGTCTGTCTCGATCTCCGCCGAAACCTCCGCGGTCACGGTCACCATAGGACGGGCGTCTGTCGCGGTCCCCGCCAAAACCTCCGCGGTCACGGTCACCATAGGACGGGCGTCTGTCGCGATCCCCGCCAAAGCCTCCACGGTCACGGTCGCCGTAGGACGGGCGTCTGTCGCGATCCCCGCCAAAGCCTCCACGGTCACGGTCGCCATAGGACGGGCGTCTGTCGCGGTCCCCGCCAAAGCCACCACGGTCACGGTCGCCATAGGACGGGCGTCTGTCGCGATCCCCACCAAAGCTACTGCCACCACGGTCGCCATAGGACGGGCGTCTGTCGCGGTCCCCGCCAAAGCCACCACGGTCACGGTCGCCATAGGACGGGCGTCTGTCTCGATCTCCACCAAAGCTACTGCCACCACGGTCGCCATAGGACGGGCGTCTGTCGCGATCCCCACCAAAGCCACCACGGTCACCATAGGACGGGCGTCTGTCGCGATCCCCGCCAAAACCTCCGCGGTCACGGTCGCCGTAGGACGGGCGTCTGTCGCGATCCCCGCCAAAACCTCCGCGGTCGCCAGAGGACGGGCGTCTATCGCGATCCCCGCCAAAGCCTCCACGGTCACCAGAAGACGGACGTCTGTCGCGGTTATCAGAAGAATTCTCATCTCCATTCTTCCTGTCATCAGAATCCGTTCTCTTTTCCTCTCGGCCTTCACCATAAGGGCGAGGCTTGAAAGCGTGATCTATTACAGAACGCTTATCTTCCTCTGGTTGTTCCTCATTCTTTTCGGTCTTAGGCTCATCATCACTCCAGTCTAAGGAAAGGACATCATCCTCAACAACAGGAGCTGTTACCTCTTCAGCTACAGGAGCCTTTTCAGTTGCTGGAGCTGTTACCTCTTCAGTAGCAGGAGCTTTTTCAGTTGCTGGAACTGCTACCTCTTCAGTAGCAGGAGCTTTTTCAGTTGCTGAAACTGCTGCCTCTTCAGCAACAGGAGCCTCTTTAACTACAGGAATCAGAACTTCCGGATTATTTTCTGTTTCCTCAATCGATTCCTTTGCAATTTTCTTTGTTTTGGCTGTTGTGCTCTTTGTTGACTTCTTGGTCGTTCTCTTTGCTTTTGGAGCTTCTGCTCCCTCATGCTGTTCGGTTTCCATTGCTACGACTACATCTTCTTTTTTTTCTTCTTCACTCATTTTTTCTTCCTGCTGTTTCTTCACAGCCTTTTTTTCTGGTGGGACAAAAAAATCTTCTTTACTCAGTCTCACCTGTTCTGTCTTGGCTAAAAGCCAAGTTCGTGCGGTTCCTAATCGGCAACTAAAGCCCGGAGCTGCGACATCCGAACTGATTTCTCTCACCTCAAATCCGCGAATTAAGCGCTTGTTCAACTGGAAACTTCCCAGATTATTAGAAAACAAGAGCCGACCACCATCGGTCAACAACACATTCAGTACTTTTGTCCAACGCAAATAATCCCGCTGGACATCAAAGTCAGAATCCATCTTATGGCTATTGGAAAAGCAAGGTGGATCAAAAATAATCAGATCAAATTTTTTCCCCTCGCTCACCGCACCATTAATATACTTCCAAGCATCCATTGCCACACAAGGGAATAACTCCTCAGGAAACCCATTATCCTGAAGATTTCTCTTCGCCCATTGTGTATATGTTCCAGAAAGATCAATCGACACAACCGACTGGGCACCTCCACTTGCAGCATATACCGAAAAAGCTCCGGTATAGGAAAACAAGTTGAGCACTCTCAACCCTCTACTATTCTCTCTGACCATCTGGCGAGTTACCGCATGGTCAAGGAATAAGCCTGTGTCGATACGCTTGGACAAATCCACGGTGAAAACTAATCCATTCTCCTTCACCGTGGTCACCACCGACTCTTCGTTTAAGAGTTCATGCTGTTCTCTCCCTATCCGCTTGATACGGTGGTAAAAAATCACATGATCCTTTTGGACATATAACATACGGCTGGCAATATCGCAGCACACTTCCCTAGTCTTGTCTTCCATTCCGTCCAAACTATAATCGGTAATCCTGGCATACTTACCATACAGATCCACGGTCACGGGAAAGGCTTCTAAATTCCTATCATAGACACGCATACAATCTGTATCATCTTTGAGCATAAGACGACGCATCTTCAATGCATTGCCTTTTAATATCTTTCCGAAATCTTTCTCATTATAATCCATGGTAACTGTTCTGTAGACTCTTTTGCGAGACGTAGTTTATATGTTATTATAAAAAAAAGCTAGATAGGGAGACAAATTACATGGAAGAAGATGCCCAACATTTCATTCAGGCCCTAGAAACAAAGCGTGGCACGCCCATCCTTTGGCGAACTTATTCCACTTGGTACGGGAACACCAACAAAGTAGTGAGGGAATATGGAGTCTTCGTTTATCGTTGTAAGGATACCTTTTACTTTGAGGACTTTGAGAGAAACCCTTCCATATTTGGTATCCCCCTCCAAAAGAAAAAGAACACAACACCTTTTGTCCAATACGAAGGTAGCTTTTCTGTCAATGAAATTGAGAAAACAATGCAAGTGAGCAAAAAATATGCATTGAGGATGGCGCAAGAAGGGCAAAACGACAGCGGTCTCAAAGCAGCGAATGCCTTACAAAAAGTGTTCTCGCCGCTTGTGGAGATGGTGCAATTGAAAGGCGGGACCGTCCATTTTTTCGAACTCATCGACCGCAAGGCTTTTCTGCTGGAACTTGAAAACAAAGGAGAGAAAACTGATGGGAGCATTTAAGGCATATGATATTCGAGGCATCTATCCTGTTGACTTCAACAAGGATACTGTATATAGGATTGGGTATTTCCTACCAAAACTGCTAAAGAGCCCGTTTGTCGTGGTTGGACGTGATGTGCGGCTATCAAGTGACGAGATATTATCAGCACTTTGCGAGGGTGTCACCGACAGTGGCGCAGATGTATGGAATATAGGGCTGGCCACTACGCCCATGGTGTACTTCTCGACTGTATTCTTCAAAGCCGAGGCTTCGGTGCAGATCACCGCAAGTCACAACCCTCCCCAGTACAATGGATTGAAAATCAGCCGTGCAAAGGCAATCCCAGTAGGTTCCGACAGCGGATTAAAAGAGTTGGAACGCATGGTGAACGAGGATCCGGTCATCAGGAGCGCCCACAAGGGCAAGGTCATCGACAAAGATGCAAGGACACCTTACCTTGAGTTCCAAAAACAGTTTGTTCCTGACTTCAAGAACCTGGATATCAGTATCGATTGCAGCAATGGCATGTCATCGTTGCTCGTCAGGGATCTTCTTGGAGACACTCCTCACTATCTCTACGATACGCTCGATGGCACATTCCCTCATCACGACCCCAACCCTCTTGAAGAGAAGAACTGCAAGGATATTGAAAAGGCGGTACTCGATAACCATAGCGATGTGGGAATCATCTATGACGGGGATGCTGACAGGGTCATGTTCATCGATGAGAAGGGAAGATTCCTGCAACCCGACTATATCACCGCAGTAATCGGGAGCGATTTGCTTGCGACAGAGAAAGGCAACTCGCTTGTCGATATCCGTACCAGCCGTTCAACAACCGAATATCTGACAAAACTCGGTTCCTCCGTGACCATCTGGAAGGTCGGACATGCTTTTGCAAAAAACAAACTGAGAGAAATCAATGGGATCTTCGGCGGGGAACTTGCCGGGCACTATTACTTCAGGGAATTCTTCAATTGCGACAGTGGGATCCTTGCATCCTTGATTGTACTGAAGGTTGTCGCACACTTGAAAAAGGAAGGCAGGACCTTCAGTAGCTTCCTTGATGAAATCATCAAATATTCAAACAGCGGAGAGACTAATTTCAAACTGGAGCACAAGGACGAGGCTATGGATGCCTTGTATGACCGGTTTGTAAGGAATGACAAGCCAAGCAAGGTAATGGACTTCGATGGGTACCGCATTGAGTTCCCTCTCTGGTGGTTCAGTGTGCGCAAAAGCAATACCGAACCTTACCTGCGTTTGGTTGTTGAAGCAAAGAACAAATCTTTGCTTGACGAGAAATTCAAGCTTTTATCAGATATCATCAGGAAATTCAATTAGGAGGGAGCAGCTATGAAAGTGCTTCTGTTCGGTGGAGCAGGATATATCGGGACTCATGTGGCCATGGCCTTTTTGGATCGTGGCGATACAGTAGGCATCTATGACAATCTCTCAAGTGGGATGAAAGGCAATATCAGCAACAAGGCTGTTTTCTTTGAAGGGGATATCCTTGATGCGGAACATGTCGGCAAGGTGCTCAATGAAGGCTGGGATGCGGTAGTACATCTTGCTGCCTTTAAAGCTGCAGGAGAATCGATGTTGAAACCGGAGAAGTACTCACTTAACAACATCACGGGTTCCCTGAATCTCATCAGCCAATGCGTCAAGCATAATGTAAAGAACTTCATACTTTCCTCTTCCGCTGCAGTATATGGTGAGCCTGCTTATCTTCCTGTTGATGAGAAGCACCCAAAGAATCCATCAAACTATTACGGATACACCAAATATTGCATTGAGGAAAACCTCGCATGGTACTCCAAGCTCAAAGGCTTGAATTATGCAGCCCTGCGCTACTTTAATGCCGCTGGGTATGACTGCGACATGAGGATGACAGGACTGGAGAGAAACCCTGCGAATCTCATACCCGTGGTTATGGAGGTGGCAATTGGCAAGAGACCCAACATGTTGGTATTTGGTAAAGATTACCCCACAGAAGATGGAACAGGAATAAGGGACTATGTGCATGTGACCGATTTGGCAGAGGGCCATGTCATGGCAGCGGACTACCTAATAAAGAACCACAAGAATCTGATAGTCAACCTGGGTTCAGAAAGCGGTTTGTCGGTGCAGCAGATACTTGACGCCGCAAGAAGGATCACGGGTAAAAGCATCCCTGTACAATATGTGGCACGCAGGGAGGGTGACCCCGCAAAGCTTGTCGCTTCTTCCTCTCTCGCGCATGAGACGCTCGGATGGGTAGCCAAACATAGCGATTTGGATACCATCCTTTCCTCCACCTGGGCAGTATATCAAGAGAACCAACAACGAAATATCCGCTAGCGACAGAGACCGGATAGGAATCAAGAAAGCAACTCTCTTAAAAAAGAGTTGCTTTTCGTATGTGCGAAACCAATTTGTAGTTGTATATTGAATCAAGAAGGAGACTTGCTATGACGAAAGTTATCTTTTTCGACACAAAGCCTTACGACAAGGTCAACTTTGACAAGCTCAAGGCACAGTATGGTGTGGATATCACCTACGTGGATTCCCAACTTGACGAACATTCTGCGGCAATGGCCAAAGGTTTTGAAGTGACCTGCGCCTTTGTGAACGCAACCATCAATAAGAATGTAATAGACCAACTGGTAGAAAGTGGTACCAAATTGCTAGCCATGCGCTGTGCTGGATATAACAATGTGGACATCCAGGCCACCTGCGACAGGATAAGAGTGGTCAGGGTCCCCGCATATTCCCCTTACGCAGTGGCTGAGCATGCCATGGCTCTCTTGCTAAGCCTGGTAAGAAAAATCCCCCATGCCTATGTACGAACACGAGAGTTCAATTTCTCACTGATCGGGCTTGTCGGTTTTGACTTGCATGGCAAGACGATAGGTATCATTGGAACAGGAAAAATCGGCAGAATATTTGCTGATATCTGCAACGGTTTCGGAATGAAGGTCCTTGCCTATGATGCTTATCCTGATCCTTCCCTGAAGATACAATACGTACCACTTGAAACCTTGTTTGCTGAAAGTGACATCATTTCGCTTCATTGTCCACTCAACGAAAGCACCAACCACCTCATCAACCATGATTCCCTCAAGATTATGAAGGACGGAGTCATTCTGATTAACACCTCAAGAGGAGCGCTCATCGACAGCGACTCACTTTTGGACGCGCTTCGTTCACGAAAAGTCGGTGGAGCAGCCCTGGACGTATACGAAGAAGAGAAAAACCTATTCTACAACGATACCTCTACTCAAATAATGGAGGATGAGACATTGGCCTTGCTTATCTCGATGCCCAATGTACTGGTGACAAGCCATCAGGCATTCCTAACCAATGACGCCCTGTATAACATTGCAAAAACAACACTTCAGAACATCCAGGACTGGAAAAATGGCGCACCGCTTGTCAACGAGGTCTGCATTGATTGCAAGAACGAGAACATGCCTCTTGTTTGCAAAAAAAAGGTCCATCCATAAAAAAAGGACAGCCCGAAAGGACTGCCCTCGTATTGCTCGGCCAGAGGGATTTGAACCCCCGACAGGGTGGTTAACAGCCACCTGCTCTACCAACTGAGCTATAGCCGAATATCAAACAACGTTAGCTAAGATACTCTTTTCTGTTTTAACTGTCAAGAGAAAATGCTTCATCTCAAAAAAAACACTAGCTTGAATAAGATTTATTCCAATCATACCGCAAATGATTTTTTCCCGTATGGGTCGAACTATGGTTTAATGGGGGATAAGACCAGCAAGAAAATCCCTGAAGGAGAAAAATGGAGGAAGCCCCTTGCCATTGAGCATACAAGTAGTAATCCTTGTTTGAGTATTGCTAATACTAAATATTGATTCGGTATAAACATCCTAAAAAGGAATATAATATTCTTGTGAATATTGCCATAAGAAATAAAAAACTCATTGAGGAACTGCACAAAGACGGCTTTTCTTACCTTGTTCTGCTTCCCCTTGTTGGTTTTAGTTTGGACAGGAAGTCCTCACTATATTTCCATTCCTCTTCTTTTCCAGGTGTAAGACTTGATGCGATGCAACCTCCCATCGAAAACAATCCCATAGCAGCAACCAAAGCAAAAGCCAAGGAGAAGTCGAGCTACAGGCCCGAGCTTCTTGATCTCCTCTCCACAGTCCTGGTTTTCCTGAAAGTTTTTTTGTGATGATTGCTGGGGCTCAAAACCAACACCTCATTCGTCCATGGTGGAAAAGGTATAGCTCCTCCTTGTTTCTTCTTCCATATCCTATGTTTGACAAGGATTCCCTGTAGCACTAGGACATAAAGCCAACGCCAAGTACAATACATCATGGCAATCCTAATCATCCTGAGCTTAAAAATCTACACTGTCATACTTGGGCCATACACGAAACCTGAAATGGAATGAGATTACATCAGGATGGCATCTTCTTTGTCTTTATCCACGCAAAAGCAAGAAAGCTCAACAAGGAATCCGACAGAACAATAAAAATGAAAACCTTATCCTTGTCGTCTGCCTATACCTCTTCACTTTCAGGATATTCCAGTCTTGGGAAAACCAAATCATCCAAGCGTTTACGCGCATACAGGTCTTCGTATTCAAAAAACATAAACTTCATCATCCCTCGTTGCCAACACAACCATGGTATAGGCTTTCTTGCCATCACCGCCGGTTACAGGGTCATTGGGAATGCAGGGGCAGTCCTTGTGAGATGCAATCATGTCCTGCCGCCATCGCATCTCGGTCTTACTATAATCCGCCTTACTTATATATATTCCCAGAAGAAAAATGCTCGTGCAAGCACTGTATGCAAGCCATTTCTTGTATCTATAATGACTCATTGAGGTACAGGAATTTGTGGTGGAGAATCGTATAAAACTTAGAAAAAACAGCGCTGTGTGTCTGCGCGAGATCTTCTATTGCTTTAATTAATGGTTTCCCAATTTTCTACACTATGCAAACTGCATTTCTCTGTGCATAAAACCACGGCAGAAGCAGTTTCTCCTTTCTGATCATCAACAACACAGGCATCAGGCAACAGCTGGCATCACCTAAGGTTATGCCGGTTGCTGTTTTCATGCTGAAAAGCGGAGCGTTTTTGCACAGGATCATCGAAAAAGATTGCTTTTATATAGTATATAATCTATAATACTAACTATATAAAGGAGGATTTTTCAATGGCAGTACCGGAGGAGATCAGAAACGTGGAGAGGCCTAGGAACACCATTGTCATCGACAACGGAACAGGCTGCAAGCGCTATGCCGTGATCCAGCGGGTCGGCTGCCGCAGGGAGAACGGCAGGAATCTTCCTGTGAACGGCAAGACCGTCGGCCATATCATCGACAACGTCTTTGTCCCGGGTGTCC
>Ga0172378_10001516_pt1 | contig 21527 bp, 19 predicted proteins | sample GrowelOW332metaG_FD_119755 | JGI IMG/M metagenome (GOLD analysis project Ga0172378, IMG submission 119755) | Groundwater microbial communities from an aquifer near a municipal landfill in Southern Ontario, Canada - Pumphouse #3_1 metaG | ecosystem: Environmental > Aquatic > Deep subsurface >... | reverse complement strand
GGTAAAAATGTTGCAAATATCGCAGGTGTTACTGCCTCAATGGGATATTGGAGACAAGGAAATATTGATGAAGCAATAAAGATTTTGCAAAACATAAAGAAAAATGGTTACGAAGATGACAATTTGCTAATTAATCTTTGTACTTACTTGCTTGAAAAAGGTGATTTAAATGAAGCTAAAAAGATAATCAAGCATTCTGAAAAGAATACGGAAACTTTAACAAGTGGAATGCTTGATAACAAACTTTGGTATCTCCTTCAAAAAGAAGACTGGGAACAAGCTCGAGAGATTGCTGATGAATTAGCAGAGGAAAGAAAACCAAAATTTCCAGAAGCTTTTGTACATTCAGCTCAAGTTTATCTTCACTTTGGCGAATTTGATTTAGCTTCTTCTGCTTTAGAGACTTCTTTAACAAAAAGATATACCAATACTTGTTCTGTGGATAAGAAATTAACAGAAAATATTATAAAAGGCTTAGAAGATAAAAAAACTAGGAATGCCTACGCTTTTGTAATTAATAAACATGTCAATGAAATAGCCTTAAATAAGGGGTATACTGTTAAGAAACTTGAAGAAGAAATATTAAAAGTAAAAGATAATTTGAAAACTGAAGATATTGTTCCTGAAAAAAGCATTGAAGAAATAAAAGAAGTAAAGGAAAAAGAGGTAGAACCAGAAATGAAAGATGTGGTAGAGATTAAGGAAGATATTGGGGAAATTGAGATTTTAGAAGATGATGAGAAAGATATCAATACGGACTTAACAGATGATGATGATTTTTCGTTTTTCCTTTGCGAAGATGAAGATGTTGTAATAGAAGAAGATGATGAGTTTATCGAAGATGAATTTTCAACTGATTTAAGCGAAGAAGATGAGAGAGAGCCCAACATAGAGCTTGATGAGGATGATCTCAAGGATTAGTAATAAAAATGAGACAACACAGAAAATTAGTTTCGGGCCGTTTGGTTCTATCGATACTCTTTATTTTAATACAAGTTTTATTTTTGTGTGTAGCTTTGTTTTATTCTATTGGAGCTTCTTATTATGTTGTAGGAAGTACAGCAATAAGTATTATATTAGGACTTTATATTGCTTCAAGAGATGATAATCCTGCCTATCAAGTTGGTTGGCTTCTTGTTCTAGTTGCAATTCCTTTTTTTGGATTGATGTTTTATCTTATTTTTGGTAATAAAGGTCTTGGAAAATGGAGTAAAAAGAAATTTGGTAATTATCGAAATTTAGCAACAAAAGACCTTTTCCCATTGAAAGAAGAAAAAATTGAAAATTTAAAAAATGACAATCTTGAAAGAATTGCTCTTTACATAAAAAATCAATCTGGTTATGGCTTATTTTCAAATACTGCAGTTAAATACTATCCACTTGGAGAGCTAGGTTATCCTCATTTTTTGGATGGAATAAGGTTGGCAAAAAAATATATCTTCTTTGAATTTTTTATTTATAATGACGGTGAACTTTGGAGAGAAGTGAAAAACCTCTTGCTTGATAAAGTCAAAGAAGGTGTTGCGGTTTATCTTATGTATGATGATATGGGATCAATTAATTATGTTCCAACTAATTTTGATATATTATTACGCAAACAAGGGATTAAAGCAGTAAAATTTAATCCAGTTCACCCAAGAATGAACCCAAAACTAAATTTTCGAGACCACAGAAAAATGTGTGTTGTAGATGGTAAAATTGCCTTTACTGGTGGCCTTAACATGGCCGATGAATATATTAACAGAAATATTAAATTTGGGCATTGGAAAGATAATTTTCTAAAATTGGAAGGACTAGCAGTTTCAAGTTTTGTGGTAACCTTTATTGACCTTTGGAATTTTGCTTCACCCATAAAGATGCATCTTAAGGACGAAGATTTTATAACTACCTATATGGTGGAAGGAGATGGTTATGTTCAACCTTTTGCCGATAGTCCTTTGGATTATCAAAATGTAAGTGAATTTGCTTATATGCAGGTTATTAATTTGGCTAAAAAATATGTTTGGATTACTACTCCATACTTAATACTTGACAATGAAATGATAAATGCTCTTTCTTTGGCAGCTTATAGTGGGGTTGATGTAAGAATTATTACCCCTTATGTTCCCGATAAAATACTTGTATTTGAAGTTACTCAGGCAAATTATAAAAGATTAATAGAAGCTGGAGTAAAGATATATCAATATGTACCAGGGTTTATTCATACAAAGATTTTTATATGTGATGATCAAATATCAATAGTAGGAACTACTAATATGGATTATAGATCTTTCTACTTACATTTTGAACTTGGTGTTATAATGTTTAAAAATGAGGTTATCAAGGACGTAAAAAAAGATGTTAAGAGGGTCATTGAACTAAGCAAACCTGTGACATTAGAAGAAATAAACAAACTTCCTCGTCGTAGAAAACTTTTTAGAAGTTTTCTCAAACTGTTTGCTCCGATGATGTAAGGGAAAAAAATGGAAAAACGAAATTTGATTGATGGTATGATTGGGTTTTCTAATATAGTTTTGGGGTGTGATCATTTTGGAGAAACTCTTAAAGAAGAAGAAGTAAAGACCTTGTTGGATTATTATTACAACTCGGGAGGAAATGTTTTTGATACTGCAGCCTCCTATTCCATGGTTGAAGAGGTAAGTCAAAGTGAAAAAATTCTTGGTTCTTGGATAAAAGAAAAAAAATTAAAAAACAAAACAATAATAATAACAAAAGGTGGAAGGGACCTTGATTCGAATCCAGAATTATACAAAAGAAATGTAATTAGGGATTTTGAAAAAAGTTTTAAACAATTGGGGTTTTATCCTGATATTTGGTTTCTTCATCGAGATAATCCTTATTTAGAAGTTAAAACAATAGCTAAAATCGTTACCAGTGTACTAAAAGATACAGGTGTGGTCTTAGGTCTAAGTAATTGGACGGGTAAAAGAATTAGAGAATATATGAGTCTTGAAAATGTTATACCTGTGAAAATTAGTGAAATACAATATTCTCTTGCAACTACCACAAGTAAGAAATGGGGAGATAGTGGATTGGTAATTATGAATGAAGAAGAAAAAGAATTTTATAGTAAATCTAAAATTCCTGTGATTTGTTATTCATCTCAAGGAAAAGGTTATTATTCAAAAATTGCCTCTTCTTTACCTTTAAGAGAAAAGGCTAAAATAAGATTTGATAGTTCTGAAAATAGATCAAAATTAAAAAGTGTTTTAGGCTTAATGGAAAAATATTCTATAAGTGCATCTGCAGTAGTCACTTCATATATTTATAGCCAAAAAGGAATAAATTGTCTTCCTATTGTAGGGGCAGGAAAGTTAGAACAACTGGAACAGACTTTGAAGAATTCATCCTTTTTATTAAGCCAAAAAGAACTGGATTTTCTTGAAAAAAATTAAACTGGAAATAGTTTTAAATTTTAATTATAATGAGCAAGGAGAAAAAATTGGAAAATTTTTTAAAAATAATTAATGGCGAAATACCATCTGTAAAACTTTATGAGGATTCTAAGTGTATTGTTATCTTAGATATTAACCCGGTAGCAAAAGGCCATTGTCTTGTAATACCAAAACAAGTTTTTGCGACGCTTGGAGAATGTCCAATTGAACTTTTATCCCATCTTTTTGAAGTGGTAAAATTGGTAGATGCAAAACAACGTAAGGTTTTGGCTTGCGATGCTACTAATATTTTTATTAATAATGGGAAAGCAGCAGGGCAAGAAATACCTCATATTCATATTCATATTGTTCCAAGGTTTGAAAATGATGGAAAAAAAGTAGCTATAAAACATGAAGAATATGTAAAAGGTGAAATGTTAATTCTTGGACAGGCCCTAAAAATATGAAGATTTGCCCATTTTGTAAAGAAGAAATAGATTTTGGTATCTACAGGAATACAGTTTGCCCAAAGTGTGGTAAAAATTTGCATGTTTGTCTTTGTTGTCGATTTTATGATAAAGATGCAAGCTGGCACTGTAGAGAAAATATTGATGAGTTGGTAAAATACGTCGATGAACCGAATTTCTGCGATCGGTTTGAACTAACAAATAAAAAAATAATATTTGAAGATAGCAGAGAAAAAAATAAGGGCAGAAAAGCTTTTGATAGCCTTTTTGGTGAGTAAAACTATGGATAACCTTGAAGAATTATTGCAAATATTTGCTAATGTTAAAGATCCCAAAGATATGAGAAAGTATTTTGAAGAATTGTTTACACCTTCTGAACTAATTGATTTCTCTAAGAGGTGGGATTTAATGAAAGAGCTTTATAAAGGAACTTCGCAAAGAAAAATTGCAAAAGATCTTGAAGTAAGTTTTTGCAAAATTAGTCGAGGTTCAAAAATATTAAAAAAGGAAAACTCGGAATTTAGACATGTTTTAAGTGATATGTTTGATGATTCCTTTAAAAAATAATAATGAAAAAAGAAAAAAAAGTCTTATTTTTTATTGTTGGATTTTTAGCTCTTGTAGCTTTTATTATCTGGAAAGAAGGAATTGGCAATTTTTGGGAGCAACTTAAGCAGGTTAAATATGGTTATATCGCCATTGGTTGTTTTGTGATGTTCAGTGAAACAATGTTTGATACTTTCTCTATGCATTCAATAAGAAGAAACTATCAAAAAGATGCTTCACTTTTAAACTCAATAAAATGCATGTATGCTTCCTTTGCTTTGGGTTTGTTAACTCCACTTCAAACAGGTTATTTAGCGGGTGCTATTACTTATTTGACTAAAGATAAAATGAGAGTTTCTGATGCTTCAACAGTTATGCTTTGCAAAACGATTAGTTATATGTTAGTTCAACAGATTTTCGTTATTACAATGATATTAACTCAGTATAAAAATTTTAATCTTCCATCTTTAATTTGGGTTTTTGTAGCAATTAGCTTTTTTGCTACGACTTTGTATCTTTTTTTAATAATCTTAATAGCAAAAGCTCAAAAGTTTTTAATTAAAATAGTTGGAGGGATTCTTAAATTCTTAAAAAGAGTTCACATTTTAAAAAATATTGAAGAAATTAATAACAAAGCCAAAGAAGAAATACGTAATCTTAAAAAAAATATGGAAAATATTCGTTTAAAACCATCTTCAATTGTAATTGCACTTTTGTCTAGTACCTGTCAAGTTATTTGTATTTATGGAATATCCTGGTTTATTTACAAAGGAGTATCCTTAAACGTAGGATTAAAGCCTTTTGAAGTTATAACTGGACAAGCTCTTTGCAATATCATTCAACAAATAATACCGATTCCTGGAGGCTTAGGAGTAACAGAAGTTATGTTTACCAATATAATGGGGCAGATAATGGGGTTTAATAGATTAAATTTATCAATGTTGATTTGGAGGGTTATTTCAACTTATCTTCCAATTACCTATGGTCTTTTAATTATATTATTAGGCTCAAACAATAAAAAGGACTCAAAAAATTTAAAAATCACTCAATTCGAATCCGAGTGAAAATTCCATTTTTGAACCAGGTTCAATTATTGGACAAGCATTATTCATTTGGGCTTTTTCAATTGAACCATGATTTCCATTTGACATTTCAAGAGCAACATTGAAATCACCCCTATAACCACCTTGAGTATTCCAAAAACCAAGATAAGGCAATTGTTTTCTATCAAAATTAAGAAGAAAATTTGTTTTTTCTTCAGGAAAATGATAACCAACCTTACCTTCTGCTAATTTTCCTTTAAAATTAAACATTTCATCTCCACCATTTTTAAGTAGGAAAGGTTTAGAAAGGTCTATTCCTTGCTCTGTAATTGGGTAATTTGTTTCTTCCAGCTTTAAAAATCGTGAGGAAGCTAATATTTCAACTTTCTTTGTTGATGCAGGCAATAATAACTCCATGTTTTTTTTACAACTAACTAAACAATGGAATGTATAAAAGGCAGGGAAAGCAACATTTCCTGTATTTGTGATGGAATAGTCAATAATGCAACTTTTTTCTTTAATTTTTATTTTCTTTTTAAAATAGTATGGAAGAATTTTGCTGTGAAAAGAAAGAACTAAAGCATTATCATCTTCTATTTCCATTGCTGTACTCCAAACTTCTCCATGATCAGGATATTCAATTAGTTTTTCTCCAACTTTAACTATTCCTGGGTTAATTGATGGGAATCCATCATCAAATCCTGAAGCTTCAAACTTTGAAAAGTCACTTCCTACGGTAGCTTTTTTATAACTTCCTTTAGGATTCTGAAAAAGAAATTCAATCTGTTTTTCTTTATCAAAAATTGAACTTAATTTACCTCCATGTTCAGGGATACATTCTATACGGATTTTTTCATTTTCAATAAACACATTAACTCCTAGTAAAAAAACTAATTTAAACAAAGTTTACTTTCATCTTTTCCATTTGTCAATCTGACTAGTATAATTAAGCTTTTTGAAATTTAATTCTTATAATTATATTTTTTGAAAGTGAAAAAAATAAAAAGAAATTGTAATTTTGGTACAATTAATGTTATGATTTAAATTGAGTTGGAGAAAATATGTTAAGAGAAGAAACAATTAAAATTATTTTGGGATTACAAAAAAATGAAAAAACAGAAAGTTTGATTTACAAAAATATTGCATCTAGTATCAAAGGCGAAGAAAACAAAGAAGTATTAAATAAAATATCTGAAGAAGAAAGTAAACATGAAGCTATTTGGAAAAAATATACTAAACAAGAGGTATCTGTAAATCGAGGGAGAGTTAGACGTATAGGAATTCTAGCTAAAATTTTCGGTTATACCTTTATTCTAAAAAAAATGGAAAATGGTGAAGATGCTGCCCAAAAGAAGTATAAAACGATTATAAAAGAAGTTCCTGAAGCTGAAACAATCATGCAGGATGAACAAAAACATGAAGCAGAGCTCTTGGAACTTCTTGATGAGGAAAGGTTAAAGTACGTTGGATCTATGGTTTTAGGGTTAAGTGATGCCTTAGTAGAAATTTCAGGAACGCTAGCTGGGTTAACTTTTGCACTTCGATCAACAAAATTAATTGCCTTAAGTGGGTTAATTACTGGAATATCTGCAACATTATCCATGGCTTCAAGCGAATATTTATCTTCGAAATCCAGCGGGGATAAAAATGCAGGCATAAAGAGTGTGTATACCGGAGTGGCTTATTTATTGACAGTAATTTTAATGGTTTTACCTTTCTTATTGTTTGGAGATTCCAATTATAGTTTTGCCCTAATTTCCATGTTGATGATAGTAGTATTGATTATTCTTGGATTTTCGTACTATATCTCAGTTGCCAATAATTTGTCCTTTAAGAAACGTTTTTTTGAAATGTCAGGTATTTCTTTAAGCGTTGCTGGGATTAGCTTTGTAATTGGAATTTTAGTAAAAAGGTTTTTAGGAGTTGATATTTAATAATTAGATGGAGGGTGTGCTTGAAATTTGGCTATAAAAATTTGTTTGTGCGACTCATCATATATTTCTTTCTGGTCATTTTAATTCCAATAATGGCAATTAGTGTTTATTATTATTCGGCAGCAAGAAAAAATATTCTTGAGAATCTTGAGGATAGAAGCCGAATTGATATGCTACGTACAAAGGAAGAATTCAGGGAAATTCTTGATAATTATCGCCATAAAGCCTATCTTCTTTCAACAGACCATACTATTGTCAGTGCAATTACCAAAAATAATGCTCTTAGCGAAACAAGAAGGGACAATGAAGGAAATCTTCTGATATATGAACAGATGTTCAACATAATGGATGATAGCATTCATTTCGCGATAGGAGTTGTAGTTAGTACCGATGGAAATTTAAGATATGCAACCCATCGATTTCCCGATAAATATGACTTACGCTATAATCAACATGATTTTATTAACCCTTTTTTATCCTTAAATAGAGCGACAAGTAAAACAGCTTCCATGATTCTTTTAGACAATAGATATCTAGCAGATAACAATCTACAAGTAGTGTTGAATATAGAGCGGACAATACTTGATAATGAAAATAATGTGGCTGGTTATGCTGTAGTTGATCTTTTTGAAAATTGTTTTGATAAATTAAATGAACAAAATATATATGATGATTTAGTTTTGTATGATAATCAAAATTATACAGCTTGTAGTCTTACCGATGGTAGACTTTATGGGAATACTGATAAATTTGAAAATTTAGATTTTACCAAAAAAAACTCTACTTACACGGAAAATGGAAAAATTGTTTCAGTTTGTGAAATTGAAGGAACCTCTTTAAGACTTTTTAGTACAATGAAAACTGAAAGGTTTATCTTTGGGATAGACAGTTTTTATAAATCAATTATGATGCTTTTAATTGCTGGTTTGTTTGTAGCTATTTGTTTTGCTTTTATTTTTACTAGAATAATTACTAAACCTGTAAAAGAATTGTCCAACAAAATGAAAAAAGTAGAAAAAGGGGATTTAACAGCAAAAATTGAAACCAAAACAAACTTTGTAGAGTTCCAGCTTCTCTATAAAGCTTTCAATGATATGGTAGAACAAATATCCACACTAATTGCTTTAAACAACGAAGAGCAAGAAAAAGTAAGAGAAGCAGAGAAAAAAGCCTTAAGTTCGCAGCTTCAACCTCATTTTTTATATAATACTTTAAATATAATTAAATCTATTGCTAAATTGCACAATCAAGAGGAAATATATACAATTTCTGTTAAACTTGGGAAGTTGTTAAGATCTTCAATAAATAATAGTAAATCGACCGCAACATTAGAGGAAAGTTTGGACTTGGTTGACAGTTATCTTATTATTCAGAAAATAAGATTTGCTGAAAAACTTAAATACTCTATTGACATTGATCAAACTTTACTTAAGGTAGTAACACCAAAATTAATAATACAACCTTTTGTAGAAAATTCAATAATTCATGGACTTGAACCCAAGATTGGTGACTGGATGGTTGATATTAAGATTTTTGTTGAAAAGGGTTGGGTAAATATATTAATTTCTGATAATGGAATAGGCTCTGAAATGGAAATTTCAGATATAGAAAAACTGAAAGACAGTGCTCATGTAGGTATTTATAATGTTTATAGGAGATTAAAATTATTTTTTGGACAAAACTGTGATATTGAAATTAATTCAGAGAAAGATAAAGGTACAAAAGTAAAAATAATGTTTAAATTGCCTAAATCGGATGGAATATATGGTTTATAGTGTAGTGATTATTGAAGATGAATCGGTGGTACTAAAAGAAATTGTAGAAACTACACCCTGGAGTGAACTTAAGCTTAAGGTAATTGGTCAAGCCCAAAATGGAATAGATGGAGAAGTTTTGATTAAGGAATTTAATCCAGATCTTGTAATTACAGACATACGATTGCCAGGAAAAAGTGGATTGGATATGCTAGAAGATTGTGGGGTTATTCATTCTATTGTTTTGAGTGGCTATTCAGATTTTTCATATGCCAGAAAGGCTATTCAAATAGGGGTATTTGATTATCTTTTAAAACCTTTTGACGATGAAGATTTTTATGATACCCTCAAGAAATTTGTTCAAACCCTTGAAGAAGAAGAAAGAGATTATCATAAGCTCAAGAATGAATTAATAAATTCTGATGAATGCGAGAATTTTCTAATAAAAATGGCTATAAATTATGTAAGAACCAATTTTTCAAAAAATATTGGACTCCAAGAGGTTTCAGATTTACTTTCTGTTACTGATAGCTATTTATCAAGGTTGTTTAAAGAAGAAACTAAAGTTAACTTTCTTCAATTTCTAAATGCTTATAGGATAAACCAATCTTTGATTATGATGCAAAATCCAAAACTCAATATAAACCAAATTGCGTCTTGTTGTGGATTTACAAATTCAGGTTATTATTCAAAGATTTTCAAAAAGATTATAGGAGTAAGTCCGAGTCAATTTCGTGATAGCCTTTCTTTGGCCAAGAAATAACAACTTTTACTTGACCATTTTCAATTTGGTTAATTGTAACTTTGCCGTTATGAAGTTTTAAGATTTGGTTGACAATCGATAAACCCATTCCACTTCCGGTTGTTTGTCTTGACCAGTCTTCTTTGGTCCAAGGTTCCATAAGATTAATTGATTTGTTTAAATTGGCTTTGTTAATAAATTCAAAATATGTAAATTCTTCATTTTCTTTAAGTTTCCAATATATTGGTTCATTGTTATTACAAGAAGCATTTTGGGCATTTTTTAAAATTTCTACACAAGATCGGAAAATTAGTTTCTCATCTCCTCTAAATTTTTTAATATCATTTTCAATTACAAGTTTAGAAATAAGCTTTTCGTCAAAATTGGAAATAAGGTTTCCAGTAAACTCAGAAGAATCAATCTCATTTATCTTAACTGTTTTTTGAGTTAGAAGGGAAGAATAATCGGTAATTGAATGTATCCTTGTTTCAAGTTGATTAGTTTCTTCCTCAAGGGAGGCTAGAGTGCTTTCATTCAAAGGAAATACTTTATCTTTGATTCCTTCAAGTATTAATTTTATGGAAGTAACAGGTGTATTCAAATCATGGGAAATACTTCTTAGCCATTCGTTTCTATTGTGTTCATTTTCCTGTAATTGAAGATCAAGCTCGTTTATTGATTTAGATATTTCATTCATTAAAAGAATTCGTCCCTTTGGAATAATAATATTTCTTTTCCCTTTAGTTAGACTCTCAAGAGCATTCTTGGTTGAATTGATATATTTTGCATTTGAATAACTCAGCCGTAATGAAAGCAAAAGTGAAAGAAGAATAGCCATGGGTATTACTATTTTTAAATAATTGAATAATTTATCAAAAAGATCAGCACTGGCTTCATAAGTTAAGAAAGAGTGAACTAATAAATAAGCTGTTCCAAATTTTTTGTCGTTTAAATAAATAGAAGTGCTTCCAATTATTTCAGGGTAGGCTAACATTTCTTTATTCATATTTACTGAAATGGAATTCTCATCAGAATCTACATAAAGTTCTTTTCCCATTTCTTTAAAATATAAATCAGTTTGATAAAATTTTCTATTTTTAAAAAGTTGAGGAAAAAGAGTAAATCTTGAATTTTCTTTTGATGAATTTTCTTGGATATCTAAAGATTTTCCATTAGGTTCAAATCCTAAGACAAACATTTGAGAGTCAGCTGTTCGAAAAATTATTCCACTTATATGGTCATCAGGGATTGTAGAAACAAGTCCTTTTATGGTATTTCCATCAACATAACCCTTTTCTGAAAAAAGAGTTTTCATAGAATTTTCAATAAATTCATTATAAGTTTCATAGGTCTTTTTTTTCCAATTATATTGTTCTGTATTGAATTCAATAATTATTGCAATTCCTATAATTAGAATAGTTAGAAGAGTTACGGAGATAATTTTAATGAAATTTCTAAAAAATAATTTTTTCATAATCAGTTTTTGTTGAGTTCTGCTCTTTTAATTTCATCAGCAGTATAACCAATGAATCTATAACCATAGCCTCTAACGGTTTCAATCCAAGGATAATGAATTCCAAGTTTAGCTCTTATGTTTTTGATATGAGTATCAACAATTCTATCATAAGAAGCATAGGAATAGTCAAAACATTGTTGAAGAATTGAAGCTCTTGTAACTAGATGGTTTGAATTCTCTATGAGATAGCTTAAAACTCTCCACTCTGCAGCTGTAAAATAAATTTCTTCATTGTTGACTAAAATTTTATGTTTATGAAGGTTGTAAACAAGTGAGGAATCATCAGCAAAAAATGTTACTTCCACATCACAAGGTATACAAGAGTTTTGGTCAATTCTTCTAAATAAAGCTTGTACCCTTAAAACCAATTCTTTTGGGGAAAATGGTTTTGTAATATAATCATCTGCACCAATTTCAAAACCTCTTATACGGTCTTCTTCAGTAATTCTAGCAGTCATAAAAATTACAAGTGAATCGTTATTTTCTTTGAATTCTTGAATGAAAGAAAATCCATCGCCATCAGGAAGCATTACATCTTGCAAAATCAAATCTGGAGTTTTTTCTTTTATTCCAATTCTTGCAGTTGTTAGATTATAAAATGTCTTAACCTCGTAGGATGCCAATTCAAGATATTGTTTTACACCTTCTGCAATAACTTTATGGTCTTCAATGATATATATTAGTTTCATAATACTAAATTAATTAATTATTAAGTATAATTCAAGAAGAACTGTGATATTAGTTTAAAAAACCACAATACTACACAAAAAATTATTTTTCAGCTGTATAGAAATTACTAATATTTTCTGTTAGAATTATAAAATGAAAAGTATGAAAATCGGAGATTATATTTTGTTAATCCTCATTATTTTAATTCTTGTAGGATTAAGTCTTTTCTTTTTTCAGTCTACTGGAAATCAAGCAGAAGTAGTAATAACAACACCAAATGAAGAATATATTTATCCTTTGGACAAAGATGGGATTTATCGAGTTCAAGGTTATATTGGATTAAGTGTAATAGAAGTTAAGGAAAGTCAAGTTAAATTTATTGAATCTAGTTGTAAGAATAAGATATGCATGATTGGTTCTATCAATAGAAATGGTCAGTTCTTAGCATGTTTACCTAATGGAATAATTGCAAGCATTGTATCTAGTAATCAGGAGGAGGTTGACGATGTTGCAATCTAAGATATCTTCCCAAAAACTAGGGTTTCTTGCTGCCTGTTGTATGTTTTGTTCTTTGATTGAATTTGCAATTCCGAAACCCGTTCCATTTTTGCGTTTAGGTTTATCAAATCTTCCACTTTTATTAGCTTTATTTTTACAGTTTGGTTTTGCTGATTATTTGATTTTAATTTTAATAAAAATGTTTTCACAAGCTTGGATTTCTGGATCTCTTTTTTCTTATGTTTTTGTACTTTCCTTTACAGCCTCTGTTTCAGGGGGATTGGCTATGTATTTATTAAATAAAAAGAGGAAATGGTTTTCTTTTGTGGGAATAAGTGTAGTTGGTGCTTTTACAAGTAATCTTTTTCAAATTTTGGTAGCTACAATTTTTATGGGAGAAAAAATACTTTTGTTATTCCCTATAATGGAGGCTTTCGGACTTGTTTCTTCTTTTATTCTTGGCCTTATTGCCAATTATTATGTAGTTCATTCCAAATTCCTTGAAGAATTCAATAGTGTTGAACTTGCTGAAAAGAAAGACTTGAATGGGCCAAATGTTGGAAATGAGGCCAAAAGTGTAAGAACTGTTGGTTGGATTAGCCTTATAATAATGATTTTTCTTTTCTTAACTAACAATGTTTTTATTGTAGTTGGTATTTTTATGTATTCCCTTATTTGTAATATTATTCTTAAGAAAAGAATAAGAGTTCTCAATATTATTATTTTTATATTTTCTATTACATTGATAAGTCTTTTTGCACCTTTTGGAAAGGTTCTTTTGAATATTGGATCTTTGAAAGTAACTGAAGGTGCTTTAAGTGTTGGGTTTACACGTGCAGTTAAACTGCAATCCACTTTTTTCCTGAGTAGACTTTTACTTGGATTTTTTAATTCAATCTTGAAAAAGAAATCAGCTTCTTTTTACTTGGGAAGATTAATAGGTTATCAATTCTATTATTTTTCCGAAATTAATGAAAAATGGAATATGAAGAAAGTTGAGGGTAAAAAAATAAGAGCCTATATAGACAGGGTTGATACCGTTCTAAAAGACTCTTTATTATCGTAATAATTATCTTCTTTTATGATTTCTTTTTACGTTTTTTGGATATCTTGAATTTTCCGAATACGCTACAAAATCATCTTCATCTCTTCGACTACTGCTTGGTCTTTTACTAGACCTTTTTTGATAATCTCTAGGTTTCCTAGATCGAGAATGACTGTTTGGACTTGCATTAGCCTTTTGGATAATTGGTCTTCCACCGTTTGCGTGACTTTCAAAGACATTTATAAGATGTTCAGCAACAGGATAACTTGTTGAAATAAAAGAGAAGTTATCATGGACTTCAATATCCCTAATTTCTTCTTTTCTTGTTCCTGCATTGTCATAAAGGTAAGCGACAAGAGCTTTTTCATTAAGCCCGTCTTTTTCTCCTCTAGCAATAAACAATCTTGCAAAACCTTCGTTGTCTAATCCGGCGAATCCCGCAGATTCTCGTGAATTTCTGCCTTTTCTTTCATCATCGTCGTAAACGTCATCAAAATCACTAAAACCAGTGCTATCATTAGAATTGTCTCTTCTTCTTGAAGAATTGGTTCTACCTCTTTGTGGCATTAATGAACTTTCCATTTCCCTTATATTTTTCAATTTGGTTACATCAAGTTCTTTTTTGTAATGATAGGCTAAAATTGTAGAAATAATCTCTTCATGAGGTTTACCAGATTCAAGTAATTTTAAAGTTAATTCTTGATAAACTTTTTTATTTTTTTCTTTTAGTTCTTTCTCATCGTTTACGTATGCAATTAATTCTTCTTCAATTTTTTCTTTTTTTGCTTTTTGAATCTCTTGAACGGTAGGAATTTTCTGTTTTTGTATATCAGATTTTGTTACTTTTTGAATAAAAGCAAATTTTCTTGTGTCACTACGTGTAACAAAAGTAATTGCTTTACCCATTTTGCCAGCTCTTCCAGTTCTACCAATTCTATGAATATAGCTTTCAGGATCTCCTGGAAGATCATAGTTAATTACATGGGTTAAGTCCTGAATATCAATTCCTCTAGCTGCAACATCTGTTGCGACAAGAATTGTTATTACATGTTCTTTCATCTTGTGCAAAATGAGTTCTCTCATTTTTTGAGATAAATCTCCATGAAGAATTTCAGCATTGTAACCTTTATCAATTAATCTTGCACCAATTTGGTCACAAGAAGCTTTTGTTCTACAGAAAACAAGTCCGTAAAAGTCCTTGTTGATTTCTATGACTCGATAAAGTACTTCTAGTTTATCAGCTTGACGAGTTTCATAGTAAATTTGCGTGGTCAAATCAGTTGTTGGTGATTCGTTTTCAATTCTAACAAGTTTGTAATGTGGCATAAACCTTGTGGCCAATTTTAATATTGGTTGTGGCATGGTTGCACTAAAACATAACATTCTTTTATCATTATTAGTTTGTTCTAAAATGTGCTCTATATCTTCAATAAAACCCATATCCAGCATTTCATCAGCTTCATCAAGAACAGCAACTTTAATATTGGATAAATCCAAAGTTCCTCTTTCTAAATGATCCATGATCCTTCCTGGAGTTCCAACTACAACATCTACTTTATGACGTAATGCTCTAAGTTGGTCTGACATCGAAGCTCCTCCATAAATTGGAAGTATTACTGATTTCCTATTTCCCCTTAGGGAACTTATTTCTTCACATACCTGTATAGCAAGTTCTCTTGTAGGCGTTAATACCAAGGCCTGTACGAAATGTGATTCGCTTGATAACATTTCAAGTATAGGAAGGCCAAAAGCTGCCGTTTTTCCTGTACCTGTCTGTGCTTGACCGATAACATCAGTTTTTTCTTTTAAGAGAAGAGGTATACATTCCCTCTGAATATCACTTGGTTTTTCAAAACCTTTTTTTTCAAGGGCAATTAAGCTCTCTGATGACAGCCCTAACTGCTCAAATTCTTCTAACACTAAATTTTACTCCGTATAATATATTATTTTTCAACGTCTTGCATAATAACAACTTTTATTTTCTTAATCTATAAGATTATAGTAATAAAACACGAAATAAATTTTATTTTTATTTCTTTTGCCTAAATTTATTGATATAGTAGTGTTTGAGGCTAAAATATGGGAAGAAAACAGATTGAAATTTTAGAAAAGATGGATCTTCTTAATAAAGAAGGTCACTTAAATTGTGAAGGTTGGGCAAGAAAACCTTTTTGGATTTATAATCGAAAAGCTATTAAAGCTGGAAATTGGAGAATCAAAGAGTGGGATTACTATGCAATTACTTCAATTAAAAACGAGTGGACAATTACAGTGACTGTAAGTGATTTGGGTTTTGCTGCCATGTTTGCTATTGCCTTTATTGATCTTAAAAATAAGGCTTCTGTTCAAGCGGATGCTATTAAGTTTTTTTCTAATGGGAAGATAGGCCTTTCCTCGGATAGTAAGAAATCCAGTTACCTAACATGGTTTAATGAAAAACTAAGGATTTCTTTTATTAAAAAGGGTAAAAAAAGGAATCTTCTTTTTTCTTCTCCTTCTCTGGTTCTTCCTGATGGAAGGGTAGGACTAGATGTTATTGCTGAATTAACTCAACCAATAGAAATGGAAACAATGAATATTGCAACTAGTTGGGAGAAAAATCGAAAGGCTTTCTATTTAAATGAAAAAGTAAATTGTATGAATGTTTCTGGAACAGTAAGATTTGGAAAAGATTCTGAAAAGTTTGAGAAAGATGATGTTTGGGGTACCTTGGATTGGGGGAGAGGTCGCTGGACCTATAAAAATCGTTGGTATTGGGCAAGTTCCAGTGGTATCTTGGATGGGGTAAAGTTTGGCTTTAATCTTGGCTATGGCTTTTCTGATAGATCTAGTGCTACAGAGAATGTTATTTTCTATGATGGAAAAATTCATAAGCTTGAGGATGTTGAATTTGGAATTCCTAAAAGTGGATATCTTCAAGATTCTTGGCATTTTACTTCAAATAATGGTCGTTTGGATTTGCTATTCACTCCAATTGTTAACCGGAGTTCAAATACTGATTTTAAAATTATTAAAAGTGTACAAAATCAAGTCTTTGGTAAATATTCAGGTAAGTTAATATTAGATGATGGTAAGCAGTTAAATATTACTAATTTTCCTGGGTTTGCTGAGGATGTTTATAATAAGTGGTAAATAATTTTTAAACAAAGTTGGAATCTTTTGACAGTACACGCGAAATTCTTGTTCTAATCATTGTAATTGAGCAGTGATTAGAATTTGCTAGTTGTTGTAAGGTCTTTCCCTCACACCATTTGTTTAACATCTTGTGGCTATCAATATCATCCCTATGAAAATACCAGCTATCAGTATTTTTCCTTTCGCTAAAGGTTTTTCCACAGAATTTGCATCTGTAGCGTCTAATTTTTTTGTACTGGCTAGTTTCATAAAAACCATGTTTTTTATACCAGTTATTCTTTCCATAATAATCAATTCCCTTTTGAGTATGGCAGATACATTTAGGGTTTGGACAATAATTCATTTTTTTCCTCCTCTAGTAAAGCGGAAAAATTATAAATTTGACTATAAAAAAAGCCATCTCGTTAGAAATGGCTTTTTTTATTAATATAAACTATTATTCAGTAATTGTTGTATCTTCAGTTGATTGTAATTGAGGTAATATTATTTTCATAAAAGCTTCAAAGAACTTATTATCATGTTTACTACTGTTATAAATTGCAGAATAGAAGTCTTGTGCATCCTGTTGTTGCAAGTAATAATCATAGAACATTGAAACCATACTTCCCTGACTTGGGTCTTCTTCAATGTCTGTTATTTTATAAACAATGTAGGAACTATCCACTGCAATTGCATTTGAAATAAATCCTATATCTTCAGTATACATTGCTTTTGTCACTTCTTTATCAGTAGCTGCTGTGGAAAGCAGTCCAACCTTATCTGTATAAGACAATCCACCCATATAAGAACTATTTCCATAATTATTAGAAGTTTTTTCAACATTAATAGTTGTAAGTCCATATTTTTCAACTGTTGCATCAAAGTCAACGGAAAGTTCTTGAGCGATTTCTTCTGCTTGATCTCCAACATATTGTTTTAAGACATCAGGATTATTGTTTGACATGTATGCTTTAACTTGTATTAAAGTTTCGCTTGTCGAAAAGTCCGGTTCAATTGGAGTTGCATTAATTTTATAAATGCTCCATCCACCGTTAACTCCTGCTATTGGTTGTGTATAAGAGTCTGCATCAGTAGTGAATAAAACATCTAAATCACTTTCTTCTTTAAGATTCTGTGAGATATTCCAAGCAGCCAAGACTCCAATTTTTCCATCACTATCTTTAAAACTATCAAGAGAGTTGTTTGTTACTGCATCACTCCATTGTAAGGTTCCATCCATCAAACTGGTGTAAATATCTTTACAATCATTTTCATTGGCAACAGTCAATACAGACAAATCAATTGTTTTGTAAAGTGCAGGGTTTGTTGCTCCAAATTCTGCAGCTACGTCATCTGGAATTTGATTAAAATCAATTATTGCATATTCAAAACTTCGTGTTTTGTTAGCCATTTCGACAACAAAATCTTTTTCAGCTTCAGGAGCAGTTATTGTTTCAATATCATTAGTAATTATTTCAATTGGAAGATTACTCTTAACAGAAGTTTCAATACTTTTTTTAGTAGAGTTATCAGTTCCATCATATATGCTCTGATCAAATTTTCCATCTTTATCGTTGTAATAACCAGTTTTTAAAATTTCTTTATCTACTAGGTACTGTGGAGTTTCCAATCCAGCTTCATTAGCCATTTGATTCATAGCCGTAATTGCTACTGCGTTTTGGTAAGCTTGAGACCATACGCTTAAAGTTGCAGAAGTATCTCCAGAAGAAAGTGCATCTGAATTTTGTTGTGATAAATTTGAGTATTGTTGAGCCAAAGTACTACCAGATTCCAAATTTATTTCTTCTCCGTTGTAGGTACCAAATAAATTTTTATTCTGATTTTGACTGATGCTTGTATAAACCAAGGTAAATAGTCCTGTACCACCTAACGCAATACAAATAATAATAATTATTATCATTATTCCAATTTCTCTTCCAGACATTGGCTTGCGGTTTCTTTTCTTTTCGGCTTTAGCTTCCTTTTTTGCAATTCTAGCTGCTCTTTTTTGTAAAGCCTTTTCCTCTTTTGTCAAAACCTTTTCTTCGTTACTGTTTTTTTCAGACATATTACCCTCATAAATCATAGAAAGAAGTATATTTTCGTATCATAGACACTATTGAATAAATTACCATTATATTATGTGAAGTGTCAATTAAAAATATTCTTTAGCAAGTTAAAGTTTACAGAAAATTCCAAATAGAAGAGAAAATCAAAGTAGTTTTTAATAATATCATAAAAAAAAATCAAAAATAATTAGATTTAAAAGTGTCAAGTGTATCAAACAAATACTTATATAGGTTTATATTTCTTGCTTTGGTGTTTTGAAGATGGTAAAATGTTTTAAAACAAAAGGTTGACAAATGGAACAAATTAATGATTTAAAAGCAGTTTTATATTCTAAGAGGGCAAACATTTTTTATCTTGAGAAATGTAGAGTAATGGCGAAAGATGGTAGGGTCGTTTACCTTACCCAGGAAAGGAATATTTATGCTTATTATAACATCCCTATTGCAAACACAACCTTTATATTGTTAGGTACAGGAACTTCCATTACTCAATCTGCAATGAGAATGATGTGTTCAGCAGGTGTAATGGTAGGTTTTTCGGGAACGGATGGTACTCCCTTTTTTGCAGGAACGGAAATTGAATGGGTTTCTCCGCAATCCGAATATAGGCCGACTGATTATGTTCAACAATGGCTTTCATTTTGGTTTGATGATCAAAAACGACTAAATGCTGGAAAAGAGTTTCAATATGCAAGGATTGAATATATTATAAAAATCTGGTCGAAGGATCGACAATTCAATGAATGTGGTCTTTACGATGATGATATAGAAGTTCAAAGAGCATTAAAACAATATAAAAATGGAATTGATAAAGCCGAAGATGTAAACCAACTTTTGTTATATGAAGCCCGTTTTACGAAACACCTTTATAAAATTGTGTGCAGCAAGGCTCATGTTGAATTTTTTGAACGAGACCGAGACAGTAAAGATAATATAAATGTTCTTTTAAATCATGGTAATTATCTTGCTTATGGATTAGCTGCAGTAACCCTATGGGCTTTGGGAATCCCTCATGGATTTCCAGTAATGCATGGTAAGACGAGAAGAGGGGCTTTGGTTTTTGATGTAGCTGACTTAGTAAAGGATGCTATAGTTTTGCCTCTTGCAATAACTTCTGGTAGTGTTGGAGCAAGTTCTAATGAATTTAGGGCTGAATGTATTAAATATTTTACTGATTATAAAACACTTGATTATATGTTTGATAAAGTAAAAGTAGTTGCTTCTCAACTGTCTGTGGGGGACGTTAACCAATGTTTGTAATATTTGTCTCACAAAGTGAAAAAAAAGCCATAAAAACTACACAAAGGGTATTAGACCTTTATGCAAATAGGATAGGGGATCGAACTTGGACTACTAATATTACTCAGGAAGGATTAAAAGCAATAAAAATAAATCTTTCTAAAAACGCTACAAAAAATACTACTGTATCTTGTCATTGGGTACATGGGATTCATAAGTTTGATCTTATTTGGATTGTTGGAAGTAAGAAGAAAATTAATATTGAGGGGATTGTTCCCGTAAGTTTCACTTCTAAAGATTTCATTCATAATGAATGGGAAAATAATGATAAATATTTAGAAATTATTAAAATTTTAACTGCTATTTCGGCTTTAATGCACGATCTAGGAAAGGCATCAGATGGATTTCAAAAAATTTTGACAAAGGCAACAGAAACTGATTTTATTCGGCATGAATGGATTTCTTATTTACTTTTTAATATGTTAGTTTCAGGAAAAACTGATGAAGAATGGACAAGAGATTTGTTTTCTAATTATTCCAGAAATAATCTAAAAGATTTTGACAAAAAGGTTCAAAATTCTGGGGTTAATTTTAAACCCGAAAGATTACCCTTAGCTGCTTCTATGATAAGCTGGTTAATTATTTCTCATCATAAAATGCCATCTTTATTAGGGAATGATATAAGTAAATTACCTTTTCATCAAATGAATAATTTTGAAGATTTGTTTAATACAATTAAAATTCATTGGGGATATGAAAAAAAATCAGATTGTTCGAATTATGTTAACGCTTTTAGTAATGGGCTTCCTTTTTCAGAAGAATGGATTAAAGAAGTAAATAAATGGTCAAAAAAATTATTTGATAATATTCCAAAGATTCAAGAAATAATTAAAAATGGGGCTTGGCGAATAGTTCTTTTAAGAGCGCGGTTACATTTAATGTTAGGGGATTATTCATTTTCTTCTGAGCCCAAAGATAATAAGTATGGTTGTAAAACCGAGCTTTATGCAAATACTGAATCTGATAATATAACATTAAAGCAATATTTAAATGAACATATCTTAGGTGTAAAAACGTATTCTTTAAAATCTATTTATAGTGTTAATAGGGGATTATTAAATTTACCAGGAATAGAAAATACAAGAAAATTATTGAGAAAAACTTCAAAAATTTCTCCTTATTTCTGGCAGGATAAGGCTGTAAATTCAATAAATAAATGGAGATGCGAACAAAATGAAAATTTTGGTTTTTTTGCGGTGAATTTGGCTTCTACCGGATGTGGGAAGACTTTTGTTAATGCAAAAGTAATGAAGGCTCTTGATTTTGACAGTAAGCCATGTCGATTTAATGTTGCTCTAGGCTTAAGAACCTTGACCCTGCAAACAGGGGATGTTTATCGAGATAAAATTGGTCTGGATGAAACAGAATTAGCTGTTGTTGTTGGTTCTGATGCAGTTATTAAATTGCATGAAGAAAGTAAAAGAGAAAATATGGAGGAAAAAGAGTTTGATTGGGAT
>Ga0172378_10001514_pt1 | contig 21543 bp, 17 predicted proteins | sample GrowelOW332metaG_FD_119755 | JGI IMG/M metagenome (GOLD analysis project Ga0172378, IMG submission 119755) | Groundwater microbial communities from an aquifer near a municipal landfill in Southern Ontario, Canada - Pumphouse #3_1 metaG | ecosystem: Environmental > Aquatic > Deep subsurface >... | reverse complement strand
GGGCAAAGCAGGCCTATAAAAGGGCAAATGAACGTCTTGAAGCGTTTAAGCAGAGCCCGGAACAGCTTCATGATTTTGATACCTCACGGGCGCATGCAGCCCTTGCTCGTGCCAAGGCCCGTCTTGTAGCAACAAAAACAGATATTGAATGATAAACAATCAGGACTGATGCATTTATGCATTGGTCTTGATTTTTTATAACGTTTATGTCAATCGGTAATTTTCTCCAGAGAATCTGGTTTTTTCTCAGCCTTAGAAAAGTAATTAGGATTCGCCAAAGTTTTTTTACTTGATTCTGCAAAACGTCTTTTTAAAATGGACATTATTGCAGTATGAAAAGACGTTTTTCAAGAATAGACAAACTAGGGCTTTTTATCAAAAGTTGTAGATAGAGCGTGGACAATCACTGCAGATTATGATATGATAAAAAGCATATAAAAGCCATAAAAACTGGCAATGAAGCCGGATGAGCATGTTTTCAATGAAGTGATTTGTAAATGTGTATCATGCGGTTTTTTTGCTTTTTTTGGCTGAAAATCATTTAGTTCAGGAGGAGAATCTATGTCAGAAGAAAAGAAAAAATCAGGTGATATGCTCGGTAAGCTTGGAACCTGGATCATTGTGGCCACAGTTCTTGGTGCTGTTGTCGGTCTTGTCATGGGCAAACCGGCGCATATGTTTGCACCTATGGGTGATCTTTTTATGCAGCTTATCAAAATGGTCATCATTCCCATGGTGTTTTTCTCACTTGTCAGTGGTGCAGCAGCGCTGGGGAAATCGAGCAGTGCTGGAAAAATTGGTCTTGTAACTTTTATTTATTATGGACTGACAACTGCAGTGTCAGTGGTGTTGGGGATTGTTTTTGCCGAGGTCTTTAAGCCGGGTGCGGGTATCAACATGCAGGCTCTTTCAGGTGCGGCTGTGAATGTTGGCAATCTTGCTGACAAGGCTGCAATGCCGGGATTTTGGGATACGATTATTGGTTTTGTTCCGGCAAATCCGTTTAAGGCTTTGGTTGACGGCAACATTTTGCAGGTTATTACGTTTGCCTTGTTTGTAGGCTTTGCTCTTGCGATGATGCCGAAGGAAAAGAAAGAGTTCATGCTGAAGATTTTTGATTATTTCACGGAAGTTTTTATTAAAATTATGCTTGCTATTATGTATATTGCGCCAATCGGCGTGTTCTGCCTTATGGCCGATGCTACAGGAACTTTTGGTTATGACGTGCTTGTCAAGATTATGTATCTCATTGTTCTTTATGTCGTTGTGCTTGGTATTGTCACCTATGTAATGGTAGGTGGTACAGTCGCGCTTTTCTCGAAATGCACAACTTATAAAAACTTTTTTAAGAGTATGTGGAAGGTACAGATTTTTGCATTTTCGACAGCTTCATCAATGGCTACACTACCACTTAATATGCGGACAACGATTGAGGAACTGCATGTTTCCCGGGAAACGACATCGTTTGCTTTGCCGCTTGGTGCGACGATTAACATGAACGGCAACGCGGCCTACTATGCAATGGCAGCTTGTTTTCTTGCTCAGATGTACGGTATAGATCTTTCCTTGTCACAGTATATCGCGATCGTTGTTACAGCTTCTCTTGGTGCTGTTGGTCAGGCCGGTGTTCCGGGACCAACCCTGCTTGTTGTTGCAGTACTTGTTGCAGCAAATATTCCGATAGATGCTTTGCCTATTTTGTTTGGTGTCGATCGTATCTTTGATATGCTGCGTACTGCAGTCAATATTACAGGCGATGCGGCCTGCGCAACAATTGTTGATCAGTTTCGCGAAAAAAGCTGATAACTTCATAAAAATATTGCTGCATTTCGGTGCAGCAGTATTTTTTTTGACTTCGTTTGTTCACGAAATACATGGATTAAAGAATTTTAAATAAAATGGACATTTGACCTTTTTATGATGGAATAAATATTATATACTATGGATTATAAAGTTAAAATTCAGAAAGAACAAAGTTTTAAAATAATACAGGCAACATAAGATATATTATATAAATTAACTGTCTACTAAAAGGAGAGAAATTTAATGAAAAAAGCAGGTGTTTTATTATCTACAGCAGTGAGCATGTCCATTCTTTTTTCGGCATCGCTTGTTATGGCAGCACAGCCAACTCAAAGTGCTGCTGCTTATACGCAGCAGGATCTAAATGAACAAGATGTTATGGGGCTTTTGTGGGTACAAACTTCAGCAGAGTACAGAGAACTTTGCTACCAGGCCTATAACGCTGCAACAATGGAAGTTGACAAAGCTGTAAAAAATGCAAAAAAAGGTGATAAACCTCTTGCAATTGTTCTTGACTGTGATGAAACGGTCCTTGACAACAGTGCCTCACAGGGAGGGTATATCAATCACAATGATGCATATTCCAGTAAAAACTGGAATAAATGGATGGCTGCAGCCAAGGCTACAGCCATGCCGGGCGCGACAGAATATCTTCAGGGTGTAGCGGCAAAGGGCGTTGAGATCTTCTATGTAACAAATCGTGATGCCAAAACAGGGTTTGAAGGAACAATTAAAAATCTTAAGGAATTAAAATTTCCCTATGTTGATGCGAAACATGTTCTTTTGAAAACAGATGACAGTAATAAGCAGGGACGTTTCGATGCAGTTGCCAATAAGTATAATGTTGTTGTATATATGGGCGATAATGCCGGAGATTTACCAATTGGAACATACCATAAAAGCATGAAAGACAGAAATAATATTGTTGATCAGTATAAAGATAAATTTGGTACAAAATTTATTGTGCTCCCAAATCCGGAATATGGTGATTGGGAATCTTCACTTGATCCAAATTACTGGAGCCTTAGTGCACAGGAAAAAAGTGATCTCAGAAAGTCTTTGATCAAAAAATGGCGTGCTGATCAAAATTAAGAAATTGATATAGAAAAATGCCTCTTCTTGAAGCAGCGAAAGAAATCGCTGTTTTGGAAGAGGTATTTTCATAAATAAACATTGTGATTGTTTACAGTTTTCCTTGAAAAATAGTTGAATGAGGTATAATATGTATACATTGCCTTATAAAAACGAGCATTGAATATGGAGGAACATGTATATGCAGAAGTTGAAACGGTGTCTGACAATGCAACAAGGTATAGGAATACTCGTGTCTACGTTACTGGGGTCTGGAATTTTTATTGTTCCGGCAATCGCGACGACGATTGCCGGGGCTCATGTGACGATCGCCTGGCTTCTAATGCTTGTTCTCATGATTCCGGTTGCTTTTACGTTTAGTAATCTCGGTATTGTTTATCCAAATGCAGGAGGGACATCGTTTTTTGTAAAACAAGCACTTGGCAGGCGGGCGGAGCATTTTACGGCATGGCTGTATCTGTCTGTTATGCCGCTGGGACCGCCGGTTGTTATCATTACGGGAGCAAGCTATATAGGTGCGATTTTCGATGCAAGCAATATGCAGCTGTTTTGTATTTGTGCAGGAATGCTGTTCGTAATGCTTCTGCTTAATTTTATTGGCCTTGCATTTGTTGGTAAAGTACAAACGATTTTGTCAGCCGTCATTGTTGCATCTTTGCTGGGGATTATTCTTATTGGATTTTGCAGCGATCCGACGATGTATAGCTCGTTTGATCTGTCGATGCAGTATAAAGATTTTGCCGTTATCACGCAGGCTGTGCCAATTCTTTTCTGGTGTTTTGTTGGACTGGAGGCTGTTGTTCATCTTTCCTCTGAGTTTACCGATGTAGAGCACGACTTTCCCCGGGTTATTCTTATCAGCATGGTGATTGTTGGTGGTATCTGCTTTTTTCTTAGTCTTATTGTACTGCACTATGGTGTATATGGTAATGAGGTTCTGGACTCGAACTATATGGTTCCGTTGCTTAATAAGCTTGTTGGTGGAAAAAGCATGATATTTATTGGTATTATGGGATTTTTAACGTGTTTTTCCAGTATCAATATTTATATTCTGAGTTTTTCCCGCATGATGCTGAGCATGAGTGAGGAAAAGATAATCGCACCATGGTTTGGTGAGGTGAATCGCAGTTTTGTACCGATTCATTCACTGTATATCTGTTATCTTTGTGTGTTTTTTACGATTGGTTTGAAATATGCGCTGGGCATCAGCCTTGCAGATCTTATATGTTATGCAAATAGTGTTTTTGTGTTCCTGTACCTTTTGGCATCGCTGTCAGGAGGGATTCTTCTCCGGCGTTTTAAACGCAAGCTATCCATCTTATCAGCAGTGTTCTGCTGCTATATCTACTATTCACTTGGGCTGTCCGGTTTTTATGCATTTGCTGTGCTTTTGTTTTCATTCATATGGGATGTGTTTGTGTTGAAGAAAGAACCAAAAGTAAGTGAAGACAGCGTAGGTTAGAAGACTGTAAGTAATAAAAAAAACAAGGGCTTGCTTTTGGCAATGAGTTTCATTCTGCCAGTTGCAAGCCCTTGTTTTTTTAGATTCTTAAAGTATCGCCGTATCGAGTGCAAGTTTGATCATGTCGTTGAAAGAAGTTTGACGTTCTTCGGCAGTGGCGGCTTCGTGTGTGATGAGGTGGTCACTGACGGTAAGAATAGCAAGGGCCTGTGCATGATATTTCGCAGCAAGCAGATAGAGTGCCGCTGCTTCCATTTCAACAGCCATAATACCATAGTCAACGAGTTTCGAGCGGTCAAGTTCATCATTGTAGAAACGATCTTCAGAGATAATGTTGCCGACTTTGACTTTAATGTTGTTTTTCAGGGCAAGGCTGTAAGCAGAGTTAAGAAGATTGAAATCAGCAATTGGTGCATAGCTGATACCTGGGCCAAAAGTATTATGAAGCATAGAAGAGTCTGTGCAGGCTCCCTGGGCAAGAATAACATCGCGAATGTGAATATCAGCGCATAATGCGCCACAGGTACCAACCCGCAGCAACTTACGGACACCGTATTCGTTCATAAGTTCATTGGCATAAATGGAAAAAGATGGCATGCCCATGCCGGTTCCTTGTACGGATACTTTTTTGCCTTTGTATTCACCGGTATAACCAAAGATGTTGCGGATGCTGTTGTACTGGACAGCACCATCGAGAAATGTTTCCGCAATGTGTTTTGCGCGCAGCGGATCACCTGGAAGAAGAATGCAGTCGGCAATTTCGCCTTGTTTTGCTTGAATATGAATACTCATAAAAAACCTTCTCTCTTTTTGTGTTTGCTTTTATTATAAAACATTGGCAGGGAAACGGAAAGTGAAACCATATAAAAATTCGTTTTATATGGTTTTTTATAGGTCACTGCTGCTAAAGCTGAACGGCAGCAATTCTTTGTTTGTCATAGTCTTTGCATTGCCATGCAGGTTTGTCATAATGATTTCAGGGATTTTAAATTCATCAATAACCTGACGGCAGGCACCGCATGGAGCACAGGGACCTTCGGTGTCGGCGATAATCGCAAGTGCTTTAAATTTGCGCTGGCCTTCGGATGCGGCTTTAAAGATTGCCGTACGTTCTGCGCAGTTACAAAGGCCATAGGAAGCATTTTCAATGTTGCAGCCACTGTAGATCGTTCCATCTTCACAGAGAAGGGCAGCACCTACAGCAAAGTGCGAGTAGGGACTATAAGAGTTTTCACGAGCCTTTTTTGCTGCTTCGATAAGTTGGTCGGTATACGACATGAAAAATCATCACCTTTACAATTATATAATTTAAAATCGCTGAACGCCATCTTTACCAATACGGGCAAAAATGAGCGGCTTTTTTTCCGGTGCTTTGCCGTCCATCGTGAGGGCTTCTTTGTAGAGGTTTTCCGCGGGCTTGAGAGAGCTCTTTTTTGATGTGTAGAAAGTAGCGATAACATCGCCTTTTTTGACGTTATCACCGGTCTTTTTCGACATAATGATACCGGCTGTAAAGTCAATCGGTGCATCCTTGACTTCACGTCCGGCACCAAGCAGTACAGAAGCAATCCCACATTTTTCTGTATTCATGTGTGAGATGAAGCCATCCTTTTCAGCAAAAATATTTTCATGGAAAGGTGCTTTGGCAAATTTTTCAGTATGCAGGAGGACTTCGATGTCGCCTCCTTGAGCACCGACCATAGCAACAAGCTTCTTGAAGGCAGAACCATCTTCAATCGCTTTTTTAGCAAGTGCACAGCATTTTTCAAGTGTTCCCATTTCTGAAAGAAAAAGCATGTTGCCGGCAATTTCAATGCTTTCGCGAGTAAGATCATCAGGACCCTGATTTTGCAGTGTTTGGACGACTTCAATAATTTCAAGGGAATTGCCAATAGCATGGCCGAGTGGTATATCCATATCGGTAATAAGTGCGACGGTTTTGCGACCGTTGCCTTCACCGATTGCGACCATTTTTTCAGCGAGCGCGATGGCATTATCAACCGTTTTCATAAAGGCACCGCTGCCTGTCTTGACATCAAGAAGAATTGCATCGGAACCGGCAGCAAGCTTCTTGCTCATAATGGATGAAGCAATGAGTGGAATGCTTTCAACAGTTGCTGTTACATCACGCATTGCATAGAGTTTTTTGTCTGCCGGAGCAAGCTCACCACTCTGACCAATGACAGAAAGACCGTATTTATTAACAATGTCAAAAAACTTTTCTTCGGAGAGCGCAGTCTGCATTCCGGGGATAGATTCCATTTTGTCAACGGTACCACCCGTATGGCCAAGACCGCGACCGGACATCTTGGCAACCTTACCACCGCAGGCGGCCACAATTGGAGCAACGATAAGTGTTGTTTTATCGCCGACACCACCCGTACTATGCTTGTCGACCTTTATGCCTTTGATCGAAGAAAGATCAATCATATCACCGGAATGTGCCATGCAAAGTGTCAAAATAGAAAGTTCTTCATCGCTCATGCCTTTAAAGTAGATGGCCATAAGCATTGCACTCATCTGATAGTCAGGAATTAAACCGTCAACATAGCCGTTGATCATATATTCGATTTCTGCTTTGCTGAGGGTGCCACCGTCACGTTTTTTCATGATTAAGTCATACATTCTCATAGAAACAAGTCTCCTTTTTTTGTAAAGTTGAAGTTTGTCTAAAAAAATAAATTAACATAAATTTCATAGAAAAGACATTATTTAAGAATCTTATCAACAAAGCTCTGGCCTGCGGTATCAATCTTCAAATGAAAAAGGTCAAGGACGGTTGCGGCAATGTTGGCAAATGTTGGTGATGTTTTAAGATCTGTATTGGCTTTGATGTTTTTGCCATAAACAAGATAAGGTACGTATTCACGTGTGTGATCGGTTCCTGGAGCACCCGGATCGCAGCCGTGGTCCGCTGTGATCATAAGTATATCAGTATCTTTCATCTTAGCAAGAAACTCTATAAGTTGTTGATCAAAGTCCGTTGCAGCCTGTGCATAGCCATCAATGTCGCGCCGATGACCGAACTTCATATCGAAGTCAACAAGGTTGATAAAACAAAGCCCATGAAAGTCCTCATTAAGGCATTCGATAGCATGATTCATACCCTCTTCGTTACAGCTCATTGGAATATGGCGCTGGACGCCGCGTGCAGCAAATATATCGGAAATCTTGCCAACACCAATGGTATCAAGACCAGCAGCTGTAAGACTGTCAAGCAAGGTGTTTGCTGGCGGCATCATGGAAAAGTCATGACGGCGCGGAGTGCGCTCAAAGTTTGGATAGGAACCTGTAAATGGACGGGCAATGACGCGGCCAACAGAGTGTTTGCCCGTCAATATTTTGCGGGCAGCCCGGCAGTAGTCGTAAAGCTGTTCTGGTGAAATGATATCTTCGTGTGCAGCAATCTGCAGTACGCTGTCAGCGGAGGTGTAGATGATAAGCGCGCCATCAGCAAGCTGCTCCTGACCGTAGTCATGGATAACTGCCGTACCGGAGTACGGTTTGTTGCAGATGATTTTACGTCCGAAAGCATTTTCGAGCTGCTTGATTACATCTGGGGGAAAACCGTTCGGATACGTTGGCAATGGATGCTCAGAGATAATGCCGGAGATTTCCCAATGCCCAATGGTTGTATCCTTACCCTTGGAGCTTTCGCGCAGTCGGCCAAAGGCACCAAGCGGAGCGGCAATTTTTGTGCCGCAGGCAACACCTTCTATGTTGAAGAGACCAAGCTTTTGCAGCATCGGTGTTTTGTAATTAGTTGAGCTTGCAATACTGCCCAGGGTGTTGCAGGGACCGTCATTATAGTCGGCAGCATCGGGAGCCTGACCAATGCCAAAGCTGTCAAGAACGATAAGAAATACACGATTTGTTTCCATAGTAAACCCTCCTAAATTAAAATTCGGTTGATGCCTTATCTTTTAAAAGTTTTACGGCACTGCTGGCACCAATGCGGGAGCAGCCTTCTTCAATAAATTGTTTCATATCTTCAACCGAATGAATTCCACCCGCAGCTTTGATTTTCACGTTTTGTCCAATGTGTTTTTTGAAAAGCAGGATATCTTCATGGACAGCACCGTTCGTGCCAAATCCGGTTGATGTTTTGATAAAGTCAGCACCTGCGTTTGTTACAGCTTCGCACAGGATGCGCTTTTCTTCTGCAGTAAGGTAGCAGGTCTCAATAATAACTTTAAGAATCTTGTTTTTACCGACTGCAGTTTTCAGTAAATGGATTTCTTCTGTAACTTTAGTATAGTCTTTATTTTTTATGTCGCCTATATTGATAACCATATCGATTTCATTGGCACCTTCAGCGAGCGCTTGTTTTGTTTCAGCCAGTTTGACTTCTGTTGTGTTATAGCCGAGAGGAAAACCAATGACTGTGCATATGTTGATTTTAGTACCATATAGATCGTGAATGCGCTTAACGTAGCTTGGTGGTATACAGATGGAAGCGGTCTTACAAGCAATTGATTCTTCACAGATGGCCTGTATTTCTGACCAGCTGGCAGTTGCTTTTAAAAGTGTGTGATCAACGTGGTTAAGAATGTCTGAACCTTTCATATGAGTGTCCTCCTTAAAATGGTAGTGTCATTTACGTACATACTATGCTTATTTTATCATGTGCTAATTTAATGTTCAAGTATTTATGCTTGAACATTAACAAAAAAGTGTTTTAAGTTTAACAAATCTAAGCGCATATTCATGGCGTGTCTTTCTTAGATAATCGCATTAAATACGAGATCAATAATAAAAAGAACACCAAGGCCATAAGCAATCGGGTGAATCATTTTTGGTTTGCCAATAAAAATCTTTAATATTGGATAGCAGGCAAAGCCAAAAGCAAGGCCAACAGAAATACTGCCTGTAAGCGGAATGAGTACAATGATAAGAAATGCCGGGAACCATTCACTAAAGTCGTTGAACTCAATGAATTGAAGCTGCTGCATCATAATTGCACCTGTAATGATAATGACCGGTGCAATTGCTGCCTGTGGAATATAGCAAAGAAACGGGATAAAAAAAGTAGAAAGTGCGAAAAGGATTGCTGTCGTAATCGCTGTAATTCCAGTTCGCCCACCACTTTCGATACCTGCAGCACTTTCAGCTGCTGCAACCGTTGGACTTGTTCCGAGCAGGCTGGATGCACATGTCATAAGTGAAGAGACCTCAAAACTTTTTTTGAATTTGCTTTTATCCGGTAGAATACCTTCTAGTATGCCCATGGATTCAAATACAATAATCATCGACATTGAGAATGTAGCCAGTGCAAACGGAATACTTGCAATGTGCGTGAAATCAGCTTGTGCTAAAAGAGCTGGATAGTTGCGGATTTCACTTATCGAAATTCCGCTAGTCGTTATGTTTTGAATGTGCAAGATATATCCGACGATACTCGTGATAACAATTGCGATAAAAAAACCGCCGGATATCTTGCGCAAGTAGAGTGCCAGACTGAGCAAAAGCCCAAAAATTGAAAGTAGTGCCATCGGATTCTGCAGAGAGCCCAGCGTGATAATGGAGTTTGTTCCCGCCTGAATAAGCTGTGCTTTTTCCAAGCCGATTTCAACAAGGAAAAGGCCAATACCAACCGTAATGCCAATCTTGAGAGACTGAGGAATTGCTTTGGCGAGAATTGCGGAAAGCCTTGTAAAGGCTACAAGCATATGAACGAGCCCGGCTAAAAGAGAGATGGCGAGTGCCTCCTGCCATGAGAGCCCCATGTTAATAACAATCGTATACGTAAAAAATGCATTTACGCCCATACCCGGAGTTAGTATGATGGGGGCATCAGCCCATAGCCCCATGATAAGGCATCCAATCGTGGAGACAAATATTGTTGCGAAAACGCTAAGTTCAGCTGGAATTCCTGCATCTGCCAGAATCAGTGGATTGACAATGATGATATAGGAAATGGCAAAAAAAGCGGTAAAGCCAGCGATGATTTCATTTTTTATAAGATCTTTTTGCTTAAGTATTTGTGAAAAGGACAGCTGTGAGACAGCTGTCACATTTTCTTTGTTTGAATAATTCATAAAACAATCCTTTCGAGTATAACAGAAAAACGGAGATTACCAGATAAACAAGCCAATTGTAGCGGCTGAAAGAAGTGATACAAGGACACCAGATAGAAGCAGATAAGCGACATTACGTGAAAGATAATCATTTTTTTCTGGACCAACAAGACCTTTAAAAGCACCGATAATCATACCAAGTGTGGAAAAATTGGCAAAAGATGTAACGAAGACAGTTAGTGTAGCCTGAAAATGCGGACTAAAAGTATCTATGATTGGTGAGACATTTAACATGACGACGAATTCATTCGTAATGAGCTTTGTACCCATATACTGGGCGAAAAGATAAGCTTCATTGGCAGGCAGTCCCATAAGCCAGGCAAAAGGAAAAAGAATCGTGCCAAGAATGGCTTCAAGTGTAAGACTTGGATAGATTAGCATTAAAAGTTTATCTGCCAGAGCAGCCAGTGCAACAAAAGCAATGACATTTGCTAAAATAATAAGGATAAGACGGCCTGCACCGAGAATTGAGTTGCCAAGAAAAGAGAAAAAAGGTTCTTTTTCTTTTTTTTCGGTATCATTTTCATTGCTTGCGCCAAGACGGGCCACGGTATCTTCTTCCGGAGAAACTTTTACCGGGTGCAGAAGGCTTGCTACAATAACAGCATTAATAACATTAAGTGGAATTGCTGTTAGAACAAACGCCGCCGGCATCATTTTTGTATAGGCGCCGATAATAGAAGCGGTAACACAGCTCATAGACATCATCGCCAGTGTGAGGTTGCGTTCCATCTTCATATGATTGAGCTGAAGACTGGAAACAGCGAGTGCCTCAGTGTTACCGAGAAACATCATTTCAATCGCAAAAAAAGACTCAAATTTCGGTTGTCCACTGATAAAAGAAAATGCGCGGCCAATCCATTTAATAACCCGGGGAAGCAAGCCAATATAGGTAAGAATATCAAACAGCGGTACAATAAGAAGAATTGGCAGAAGAGCAGATGTGATAAAATCCATCTGTTGTACATGTACCCAGCTTGGCATAGCAAAGCCAATGCCTATATAAGCAACATCGACAAGACCAGTAAAGCCAGCGGCGGCAGCTCTGACAATTTCTGTACCTACGGAAAATTGTGTCAGGAACCAGGAAAGAAATACATTAAGTGCAACCAGTGTCACGATTGCACGCCATTGAATTTCCGATTTTTTCTTTGAAAACAGGAAAGCAATACCTAGAAAAACTAAAATACCGAAAATATTGATGAGTAAATACATGATAATTATCCTCTCTACAACAGCATTTAATTAATATATGGTAGTTTTCGATGCGATTTTGGTTATTTTGTGAAGAGCAATGGAAGGATACTCATAATAAAAACCTTCTTTCATCTGATTCTTTTAATATGTTATGGTAATTAGAATATTCTAAATATAGTTTTGAATATTCTTTGCACAAAACAATTTCCGCGGTTAAACTGTTTTATCTTAGCAACTAAGCTAATTGTATCGAGTTTAAATATTTTTTAAAAGGACAGATGTCCTTTTTGTAAAAAATAATATATAATTAGTAAGAAAGCATTTTTAAGAAAGCGTGAAACCGTATGAAAAATGACATGATGCAAAATGCAAATCTGCAAAAAATACAACGACTGCTGCTTTGTGCTCCCCAGGATATTAAGGAACAAATTGTGGATAAACGTATTGCTGCGGGCAAAACAATTGCCTTTAAAGGGACACATATTGAGAATGTATTTGTTCTTGAAGAAGGAACAATACGTGTTATAAATGAATTTTCTGATGGACATCGCTATAGTTTTGCGCAGCTGATACCGCCCAATTTTATTGGCGATCTCGAAGTGCTGGCAGGACAGGAAAATTATGTGACAACATTGGAGACGGTAACACCGTGTCAAATGAAAATTATGTCTGTGTCAATTTTTTTAGAGCTGCTGTCACGCGATGCAGTATTGCTTATGGCAGTTGCCCGAGATTTAGCAAAAAAAATGTATCCAACGTCGAATGAAAGCGGTACGGTTAAGTTTTTTTCCGGTATACATAAGCTGCAGGCTTATTTGATCAGGGAATATGAGGGTGACGGGGTTTTTTTGTTGAAAAAGAATCGACAGGAGATCGCAGATGAAATTGGCACAGGAGTAAAAACGGTTAATCGTTGTATTAGTAAGCTTAAAGAAAAGAAGCTTATCTGCGTAACAAAAGGAAAAGTACAGATCAATTCAGAGCAGTATACGCAGCTGGTTCGGACGATGGATTGCATTGTAAAATGCTGAGAAGTAGTATAATGCATAATAAAAATAGTAACTTTTGTAAAAATGATAACATTTTATGTTTGAAGTTTAACAAAATATTTGATATAATACTAGATGTTACGTAATTTGTAAAACAGTAAGTACTGTTGCTAATAAAAGTGAGTTTTCCAAAGATAGGGGAAATGAAAACCGTGGGAAAGAAAACAGAGCGATTGAATGGGCTTATTCGTATATTAAAAACAAAAAATGGTGCCACGGTAAAGGAACTGGCCGAGCATGTGGGTGTATCGGAAATGACGATTCGCCGGGATCTGAAGTTTTTGCACGAAAATAATATTGTCAACAATGTCTATGGCGCGACAATCTATAATCCGGCAAACCGTATACAGCAGGTTGACCGCAGGTATGAACTTCGGCAGGAGGTTTTCGTCCATGAGGATGAAAAGATCCGGATCGGACGGGCGGCGGCAAAGCTTATAGAACCGAATGATGTGGTTGTTATTGATGCCGGTACGACAACGGAGAAGATGGCAGCGTATATTGAAGAGGATGCTTCCGTTACGATTCTTTGCAATTCGACGAATGTTCTTTCACAGCTTACGGATAAGAATATGCCGCTTATCTTTGCCGGTGGCTATTATCATGCGGGTACACAGATGTTTGAATCGGAAGAGGGACTTGCCCTCATCAATCGAACACGAACAACGAAAGCATTTCTTTCAGCAGCGGGAGTTCACCGTGATCTTGGTGTGACATGTGCAAATCATTATGAGATACCACCGAAGAAGGCTATGATTAAGTCGTCACTGCAAAAGATCCTGCTCGCAGATGCAGCGAAGTTCGATCTGGTAAAATCGGCAGTGTTTGCCGAGCTCAAGGAATTCAATACGATTATTACAGATAAGACCTTGTCGCAGGAATGGTGCAGCTATATAGAGGCACAAGAGATAGAACTTATTCTTGTATAAAAACGTATAGTATAGTGCGTCTTTTTAATTTTTTGCGTGCAAAAGAAATAGGTAATGAGAAAAATCTGTTGTTAGGTACTATGTAACTAACAGGTAGTACTTTAAATTAAATGGGAATGCTAATACGCAATTGTATATCTAGTCTTGCATCAAGCTGATCCACAAAAATGTTTTTGCTGATTTTTTTGTATTGTACTATTGGGTCTAAAGTTTTATAATAGAAGAAGTAGTTTAGATAAATATAAAAAGCAAGTTTTACTGATTTGTACGAGTGACAGTGAAAATTGTTTAGGCACTTGAGGTATAGGGTTGTTGGGGATTTTCTAAGAAAATGCAGAACAATAGATACGAAAAGAAGTGGCGGAATGGCAAATCTTGGACGGCGCAATGAACAAAACTTACTACATACAGGAACTTTTATCAGACGATTAAACCGATATTTCATGTCGGTTTAATCGTCTGTTTTTGTATTGTAAAAAACATGCATTTAAAAATGATGGGAGGAAAATGATGTTTTGTGCACATATTAACCCAGTGAATTCAAAAAAACAAAGCGTTAAAGAACATTTAGATAATGTATCAAGACTGTCAATGGAATATGGGGCGAAAATTTCATTAGAAGCAACCGGAAAATTAATTGGTATTCTTCATGACATGGGAAAAGAAACAAAAAAATTTGATGCTTATATAAAATACAGTTCAGAACATCCGAAAGATAAATCGCTTCGCGGGTCAATCAACCATTCCACGGCAGGCGCCAAGTATATTTATGATACATTTTACAAGTCCAAAGACCTGTATGATCAATTGACGGCGCAGCTTATGTCAATTGCTGTTTGTTCGCATCATGGCGGACTGATCGATTGTTTGGATTTAAGTGGAAAAGATGTTTTTACCAGTAAAATGACAACGGATAAAGAGATTTTTTATGACGAAGCACTTCAAAACTATATGCTGGAATGTTTGGATAGAGAACAAGTACAGGAATTGTTTTATAAAGCAAAAAGTGAGATAAAAGAAGCTCTGACGCAAATCAGACAAATAGATGATCGTGCTGAATTTGGTCAGTTCGCAATAGGGCTGATTGAAAAATATATGTTTAGCTGTGTGGTGGATGCAGATCGATATGATACCTATAGTTTTATGGAGGGGAAAGAGCCTCCAGCGGAAATCAATCGAACGATTTTATGGAACGAACTTTCAGACAAATTAGAGAGCGCTTTGGAAACGTATCCCCAAAAAACAAAAATTGATGTATTGAGAGCAGACATTTCGTTGGCCTGCAAAAAATTTGCCGTAAACAAGCCGGGAATCTATCAGCTTTCTGTTCCAACAGGCGGCGGGAAAACACTTTCCAGTTTGCGCTATGCTTTAGAACACGCAAAAATCTTTCATAAAGATAGGATTTTTTATATTATTCCTTTCACAACGATCATTGATCAAAATGCCAGGGAAATAAAAAACATTTTGTGCCGGGATGATGTTATTTTGGAGCATCATTCAAACCTTATTCTGGATAATGAAAACGAGGACTATAAGCTTTTGACAGAACGGTGGGACAGCCCGATTATTCTTACGACAATGGTACAATTTCTTGATACCTTATTTAGTGGAGGAACACAAAACGTCCGACGCATGCATAATTTTGCAAATTCGATTTTTATATTTGATGAAATTCAGGCCATTCCAATTAAATGTATTAATATGTTCAATAGTGCCATTAACTTTCTGGCAAAAATTTGCCATGCGACTATTATTCTTTGTACTGCAACACAGCCGCTTTTATCATCACCAAAGATTCATATGCCGTTAAAGTTAAGCAAAAACCCTAATATGATTTCTGATATGTATGGAAAATTAGGCGGATTTAAACGTGTGGAGCTGGTCGATAAAAAAATCGTTGGAGGCTATAGTGCAGCAGCACTAAAAGAATTTGTCCTGGAAATCATGAAGCACGTAGAAAGTGTATTGGTTGTTTTTAACACGAAGAATGCAGCCAAAGAAGTTTTTAATGAATTACAGAAAGAAAATACGCAGCTGCCTAAAGAACAACAATATTTGATTTTCCATTTAAGTACAAATATGTGTCCATCTCATAGAATGAAGATACTAGAAGAAATGAGAGTAAACTTAAGGAAGCAGAGAGTGATTTGTGTTAGTACGCAATTAATAGAAGCGGGCGTTAATATTTCTTTTGGCTGCGTCGTGCGGTCACTTGCCGGGCTTGACAGCATTGCTCAAGCAGCAGGACGTTGCAACCGCCATGGTGAACGGTCTTGCAGCAACGTTTATATCGTCAATGTTCAAGGTGAAAATATTAGCAAACTGGTAGATATCAAAAAAGGGCAGGAGTGTACCTTGCGAGTCTTGGAAGAATTTCGCGAGAATCCGGCTGAATTTGATCAGGAGCTGCTTTCGCAAAAGGCAATGGATCGATATTATAAGTATTATTTTTATAATAGACTAAATGATATGGACTATATACTGCCAAAAACAAATAGCGATAAAACGATGTATGATTTATTAGCAGGTAATCAAAAGGTTAGTGAGATGTTTTGCAGTAGAAATGGATATAAACCGAAGCTGCTGCTGAAACAAAGTTTTAAAACAGCGGGAAATAATTTTCAAGTAATCAATCAAAATACAACAGGTGTGGTTGTTCCCTATGGGGAAGGGAAAGAACTTATTGCGAATATCAATGGCGACTGCGACTTAAACGAATTAAAGCAGTATTTAAAAAAAGCACAGCAATTTTCCGTTAATCTGTTTGAAACAGATAAGAGAAAACTGGAAGAACGAAAAGGCATTGTCGAATTGAAGAATGGAGGGGTACTTGCACTTAAAGAAGGGTTTTATCGAGATGACCTTGGTGTAACCGTCGAGGATGTGCCAATGGAATTTTTAATTAGTTAGGATGGTGAGACTGTTGGAAAAAAGAAATATCGTTGAATTTAAAGTAAGCGGAAGATATGCACTTTTTAGTGATCCGATTAACAGAATCGGGGGAGAAAAATTTTCGTATCAAGTCCCCACGTACCAAGCACTTAAAGGAATCTTAGAAAGCGTGTACTGGAAGCCAACTTTAATCTGGATAATCGATGAAGTGCGCATTATGAATCCAATTAAAACACAATCACAGGGGATTCGGCCTGTTGATTTTAGCGGAGGAAATACGTTATCCATTTATACCTATTTAGCGAATGTTGAATATCAGGTAAGGGCGCATTTTGAGTGGAATTATCATCGTCCCAACTTGGCTAAGGACAGAAATGAGAATAAACACTATTTGATTGCAAAACGCATGATTAAAGCTGGTGGAAGACGAGATGTTTTCCTGGGAACAAGAGAGTGTCAGGCCTATGTTGAACCGTGCACGTTTGGTGATGGTGTGGGGGCGTATGATGTGTATGGAGACCTTTCTTTTGGACTGATGTTCCATGGCTTTGACTATCCCGATGAAACAGGCAAAGATAAACTGATTGCCAGACTTTGGTATCCGGAAATGAAAAACGGCTATATCAAGTTTTTAAAGCCCGAAGAATGCACGATAAAACGAGAACTTTCAAACATGAAACCAAAGCTGTTTGACGAAACGAATTTTAGTGGTCTGGAAGAATTTGCAAAGGAGGGAGAGGCTATTGAGTTGGATTCAAAAACTTTATGATACGTATGAAAATTGCAGCAGCGAAGTCGGTATCGTGAAGGATATCAAGAAAACACCCTTGCTGCCAATCGCGCATTCAACACAAAACGCACAGATCGAGGTTGTCATCAATGCGAGGGGCGAATTTATCCGGGCAAGGCTTTTGGAAAAAGATGAAGCCGTTACCATCATTCCGGTAACAGAGGATTCTGGGACGCGGAGTGGAAAAAATCCGCCACCACATCCGCTTTGCGATAAACTCCAATATGTGGCCGGGGACTATACACAATATGTACATAATAAAAAAGGAAAGGTGTTTTATGATACGTATATCAAGCAGCTTCAGAAATGGTGCAATTCTGTATACGCAAATCCAAAAGTTTGCACGGTTTTCCGCTATTTAGCAAAAAAGGAACTCATGGCTGATTTAATAAAGCAACAGATTCTGATCTGTGATGAAAAGGGTTTCCTGCAAGTGGGCGTGAAGCTTGGGGCGGGGGAGCAAAACGATGCTTTTGTAAGATTTCGAGTGGAAATCCCATTGGCAGATGAATCCGCTGTCTGGCTGGACAAAGAAGTGTACCAGAGCTATATTCAGTATTATACGAGTTTGCAGGAAACTTTAGATTTATGCTATGTCGAAGGGCAAGAAATGGCCTGCTCAGAAAAGCATCCGGCAAAAGTCAGGAACACAGGTGATAAGGCCAAACTCATTTCAGCAAATGATACAAGCGGTTTTACGTATCGTGGACGGTTTTCTGATAAAAGCCAAGTGGTAAGCGTCGGTTATGAAACCTCACAAAAAGCACATAATGCACTGCGCTGGCTAATCGAGAAACAAGGCTATAGAAATGGCGATCAAGTTATACTGGCATGGGGAACCAACGACCAAAATCTTCCGGGGGTTTTGGAGGATACACCAAGTGCCTTGTTTGGGGTGGAAGAATCCCCTGTTGTTTGGACGGAAACCGATTATGCCAAGCGTCTGGCAAGTGCCATTTCTGGGTATCGATGCGATTTGGACATAAAATCGGAAATCATCATTATTGGTTTGGATTCTGCAACAACAGGACGCTTGTCTATAACCTATTATCGTGAACTTAATGGTGATGATTTTCTCAATCGGATTGAAAATTGGCATAAAACTTGTGCATGGAAACATTCTTATAAAAATATACCCGATGGTTTTGATGAAAAAGGAAAAGCGAAATTTAAACGCATTACTTTTATTGGCTCGCCATCACCGAAAGATATCATACTGGTTGCTTATGGAGATAAAGCAAGTGATAAATTAAAAAAAAGTACGATTGAAAGGTTACTGCCTTGCATTATTGATAAAGCCAGACTGCCGTATGATATCGTTAATTCAGCGGTTAATCGTGTATCAAATCCAGTTTCAATGGAAAAGTGGGAATGGGAAAAAGGACTAACAATTACTTGTGCATTAATCAAAAAACATAGATATGATAAATTTAAGGAGGTATGGGCGATGGCGTTGGATGAAAATCAAAAAGACCGAAGCTATATTTTTGGCAGACTTTTAGCGATTGCACAGAAAATTGAAGAATATGCTCTTTCTACAGCAGGCGAAAAAAGAGAGACCAATGCAGAACGGTTGATGCACCAATTTAAATTGCATCCCTACAAAACATGGGGAATTCTTACAGATAAGCTAAAACCTTATATGGCAAGACTTGGTGGAAAAGGAACAAGACTGGTAGAATTGATGACATTGGTCAATACAAATCTTTCATATGAAGACTTTACAAGCAGTAAGAAGCTCGAAGATAGTTATATATTAGGGTATTATTGCCAAAGACAGGTTTTCGTTGAAGAACGAAATTTGAGGATTGCAGAAAATCAAAAAAATAAATTAGATGGACAAAGTGAAGGAGTGCAAGAAAATGACTAATTTTGTAAATAAGATTGACTTCGCCGTGGTTGTTTCGGTAAAAAATGCAAATCCCAATGGGGATCCACTAAATGGGAATCGGCCACGAGAAAATTATGATGGTTTTGGTGAAATTTCCGATGTTTGTATCAAGAGAAAAATCCGTAATCGTTTACAGGATATGGGGCAGGAAATTTTTGTGCAATCGGATGAACGAAGAACAGATGGATTTAGAAGCTTAAAAGATCGGGCGGAAGGCTGCTCAGAACTAAAAAAAGCGAATAAAGATAAAGATGCATATGCACGAATTGCGTGTGAAAAATGGATCGATGTTAGAAGTTTTGGACAGGTTTTTGCATTTAAAAAAGGAAAAGATGATAATTCTGTTTCATTAGGAATAAGGGGTCCCGTTTCTATTCATTGTGCGGTAAGTGTTTCCCCTATTGAAATATCCAGCATGCAAATCACAAAAAGTGTTAATGGAGAAACACAGAAAGATCCAGACAAAAAAAGCTCAGATACGATGGGAATGAAGCATCGTGTTGAGTTTGGTGCCTATGTTATTTATGGAAGTATTAATACACAGCTGGCCGCGAAAACTGGTTTTAGTGAAGAAGACAGTGAACTTGTAAAAAAAGCACTCATTACACTTTTTGAAAATGATTGTTCCTCGGCGCGTCCGGATGGCAGCTTAGAAGTTCATAAGTTGTACTGGTGGAAACACAATGCACAAATTGGGCAATATTCATCAGCGAAGGTTCATAGAAGTTTAACGATTGTGCCATTAGCTGATATTCCTAAAAGCATGAAAGACTATGAAATCTCAATTGTGCCACTGGATGGGCTGACTCCGGAAATCTATGATGGAATATAAGGAAGAAGACTTTTTATTATTGTCAGGAATCCAGCATTTTGTATTTTGTAAACGACAATGGGCGTTAATACACATTGAGCAGCAATGGCAGGAGAATCTTCGAACGATTGAAGGAGAAATTCTTCATGAAAAAACGCATGATGAAACGATAAAAGAAAAACGTAAAGATTTGATTATTTCACGCGGTATGAATGTTTTTTCACGGACAATGGGTATAACCGGGACTTGTGACATTGTTGAATTGCATAAAAACGAGCATGGTGTGAATATCTTTGGCAGGGATGGAACGTATAAACCTATTCCTGTAGAATACAAACGAGGTAAACCGAAAGAAAATGAATCCGATGTGCTGCAACTATGCGCACAGGCTATGTGTCTTGAAGAAATGCTATTATGTGAAATCCCTAAAGGCTTTTTGTTTTACGGCGAAATAAAACGTCGAGTAAAAGTGCTTATTACAGATGAACTGCGGGAACGAGTACAAATTATGGTGAAAGAAATGCATGATTTGTATGACAGAAGGTATACTCCTAAAGTTAAATTATTTAAAAGTTGTAAAGCTTGTTCTCTTACAGAAATTTGTATGCCAAAATTATGTAAAAATCCATCTGTTAGTCATTATATCAAGCGGAATGTTTTTGAGGTGGAAGAATGAGAAAACTATTAAATACGTTATATATAACTTCCCCTAATACATATTTATCCCTTGATGGAGAAAATATTGTAGTGCTGAAAGATGAAGATGAGATGCTGAGAGTGCCACTGCACAATCTTGAGGGTATTGTTGCATTTGGCTATACGGGCGCAAGTCCGGCTTTAATGGGAGCTTGTGCGAAACATGGTATTGCATTAAGTTTTATGAAACCAAGTGGAAGGTTTTTGTCGAGAATTGTAGGCGAAGTTAGAGGGAATGTTATTTTAAGAAAAACACAATATAGATTGTCCGATAATATAGAAGAAAGTAATAAAATTGCTAAAAACTTTATTCTAGGGAAAATTTATAATGCCCGTTGGGTTATTGAACGGGCAAAAAGAGACTATCCGTTACGGCTTGATGTTGATAAGCTGAAATCCGTATCACAAGGGCTTGCCAATGCGTTAAAAGCTGTTGAAGAAAGTGAAGATTTAGAGCAGCTGCGAGGTTTTGAGGGAGAAGCTGCGGTACAGTATTTTAGTGTGCTGGATGATTTGATTCTTCAACAAAAAAAGTTTTTTTATTTTCATTGTCGGAATAAACGGCCGCCTTTGGATAATGTGAATTCTATGCTATCTTTTGTATACACGCTATTAGCTCATGATGTGGCAGCTGCATTAGAAACCGTTGGACTTGATCCGTATGTTGGATTTTTACATCGTGACAGACCAGGGCGGATTTCTCTTGCACTGGATATGATGGAAGAATTGCGTTCGGTTTATGCGGATCGATTTGTCATATCGTTAATTAATAAAAAAGAAATAAATGAAAAAGGCTTTACGAAAAAAGAAAATGGTGCTGTTATTATGGATGATGATACGCGAAGAAGTAT
>Ga0172378_10001512_pt1 | contig 21545 bp, 17 predicted proteins | sample GrowelOW332metaG_FD_119755 | JGI IMG/M metagenome (GOLD analysis project Ga0172378, IMG submission 119755) | Groundwater microbial communities from an aquifer near a municipal landfill in Southern Ontario, Canada - Pumphouse #3_1 metaG | ecosystem: Environmental > Aquatic > Deep subsurface >... | reverse complement strand
CAGTTCTTCTACTTAACTTTAGTCTTTGAATCTTTGTTAAAGAATCAACAATTCTGCCTGTTTCTTCGCCAAATTCTCGATTAATATCTTCTATTGTAACTTCAGTGTCTTCAACAACATCATTAAGAAAAGCTGCACATATAGTAACAGGACCACTTTGTAAAGTAGCACAAATATAAGCAACTTCAATTAAATGTTGTACATAAGGCTCTCCAGACTTTCTAAATATTCCGGCATGGTGCAAATTAGCAAAATTAAAAGCCTTCCTAATCATTGATCGATCTTTTTCGTCATGAATATAAGCGCACGTTAATTCTCTAACATCCTCAAAAGTGTGCATTGGATAACCACCATTTTGTTTTAATACAACTGTTGTGTTTTCATTATTTTCATTCATATTATAATTTTACTTCCATCTTAAAATTAATCAACTTTTGTTACTTTAAATTGATAATCAATATGATTTTTATAAGTGTGACAATCAAAATACCCATAAAAATTTACAATTTTTTTGTCAGTAATAGTTTTATCATAATTAAAATAAATAAGAGTAGAATTCATCGATAACCTCGTAATAATATGCTTGTTATCTTTACTAAAATGCAGTTGGTTTTCAGCAAAATTATCTATTTTAAACAAAATTTGTTTATTTCCTTGCCCAAAAGGTCCAAAGCTTCTATAAATCTCAAAATTCTTACTATTAATATCCATAGATGAAATAATTATTGGCTGAATTTCATTTTGTTCAAATGGATATTCAGAAGCTAATTCATTAAATCTAGTTTTAAATTCTTCAAAACTACTTTCTTTTATTGAAAGACCTCCAGCCATCGCATGGCCTCCATTAGATAACAATAAATCATTTAACGATTCATAACATTTAATAATATTAAAACCAGGCTTGCTTCTAGCACTTCCTTTAAGTGTACCATCGTTGGCTTTTGTAAAAATTACAGTTGGTTTATCAAAAGCATTCATTAATCGATTCGCAATCAATCCTATTAATCCTTCACCGACATCAACAATTTCAACAATTGCATTTCCTTTACTATTATATTTATCAATATCAGTATCTGTTAAAAAATCAGCAATTGTATCTTTTCTCTTATTATTTATTGATTCAATCCGTTCTGCACGTTTAGGAAAAAGCTCAGGTTTATCGGTAGTAAAATAACGAACAACATTAAATATTGAATTATCTTCACACATACGACCAATCGCATTAATTTTAGGAGCTACTATTCCGCCAATAATTTCTTCAGTATAAAAACCATCGCATTTTGCCAGTAAGTCAATATTGAGATACCTATTCTCATTTAGTAATTTTAAGCCTAAGCGAACTAATTCACGATTATAATCTTTCAACTCCATCATATCGCTTATTGTTGAAATGGCTCCCAAAACACATAAATAAGGATCATCATAATTTAAAAAAGCACGAGAAAAGAAAAAAGAAACTCCGCCAGCACTAAGAAAAATTTTGCCAAATTCACTTACAGTTGGATGTAAAATATATTTCGCCTTAGGCAAAACATCTAATGGAGTATGGTGATCGATAATAACACATTCCATATCAATAGAATTTAAATAATCTACTTCATCAACTAAAGTTATTCCGTTATCAACACAAATAATTAAAGAATATCCCAAAGATTTAAAATAATTGATTTTCTCTCTAGATAAGCCATACCCATCATGAACACGATTAGGAACATAATAACCAACTTTGTAACCTTTTTTTGCAAAAGAATTAAATAAAATAGATGTTGACATTACTCCATCACAATCATAATCGCCATAAATCAAAATTTTCGCATTTTGGTTCATTTTCTCATTCAAATATTTTATTAAAGAATCCATATCTTTGAAGTTATATGGACTTGGTAAAAGATCAAATGATGGTTCTTGTGTTAAAGTAGAATATTCATCATAAGTTAAATGATAATAATTTAATAATTTGTCTAAAAAATTTTCCATATACTTTTAATAAAAATAAAGGGACAAGTTAAATGTCCCTTAAATTAATCGTTGATACCCGTAAAAACAGCTTCTTCAGGACCTTCGGACCCATCTTTTGAATTTTGTTTTTTCTTATTAGGTTTGATTCTTGTGAATGACGAACCAATTCTTTTTATACCCGTTTCAGTTCCTTTTTCTAATGGAATTGATACATATCTTGAAACTAAGACATTAATTATCATTCCAACAATAATTAGCATTAATAAATACTTATCAACACTTAAAGCGAACAATAATGTTATGATTGTAAAACTAGCAATAAAGGAAGTTGTTTTAACAAAATTATATGATAGGTTATCACATAAAGCATACGCTTCATCACGTTTTGCGAAATCAGACTTAAATAATGTGGCGTTTTCTTTATATTTCTCTTTTCTATTAAGGAAATAAACTTCAAAAACTAAAAGCGTAAATACAGCTAATAATAAAGCTCCAATTGCTATAACAGCACCGAATGGACCGCGAATTAACGAAAACACACCAAGAGTAATTAATATTCCACCAAATGAGAGAAATAAACTGACCAATCCTTTTGATAATCCAAATCTAATTGAAATATACACAAATGAAATAGCTAAGCCTATCCCTAAATAGATAAATACATAATTAACATAAGAATTAACATCGTTTAGATAAACTTCTTTAATTGAAATATCATCAATTTGAATGATTGGTATAACTCCAATACCGGCAGTGAAATATTGTTCAAAAGCGGTTGTTAATGTAACTTTTGACCAATCTCCAACAGTTGCGCTTCCAGAATTATAATAAACTTCGCTGTTTTCACTTAACGCAGTACCAAGATCAAAAACATAAAATAATTCTTTTTGAGAAGTACCGTTATTTTCATATGTTTTATAGTAATAATCTAAAGTGACATTTGATGATAAAGGAGTTTTTCCATCTGCACTCTTACTAAAATACGTATTAAAATTATCTGAAATGTCGGTAGCATAGTTTGTAATTTCGTTATCAGACTCTGTTGTAAGAACTTGTCTAATAAAAACTTGCGAACTTTGTTGACTCGAAGAAGAATTAAATATATTCCCATTGATTGATCCAAAAACACTGATTCCGATAACACTTGCAATTAATAAAACTGCCGTTCCAATCGAATAAATATTAACAGTTTTTTTCTTAGTAGCTTGTTTGAAAGGCTCAAAATATGTTGGTTTTTCATCCTTTGATAAATCAGGAATTAACTTTTTATCAAGAGATAATAATTGAGGATTTCTAGAAATATAATTTGAATTATATATAAACCAAGCAATACCTTTAAGAACTACAGCATTAATTAAAAGAAGAAGAGGGCTGCCAATCGCTAATAAAACGCCAAATGAAGATATTGCATCATTTGGAATCAAATAAGCGGTAAAACCAAGTATTAAACCAATTATTGTAGTATCAAGCGTATACCAAAATGCTTTATTAGATCCATCTTGATAAGCTTTTTTATATGTTTTTCCATTGTAAATTTCTTTCTTAATTTTATTAAAGAAAGTCATAGATTGAAATAAACCCATAATAACTAAAGTCGCAAAAGCAATGATTGCACCAATATTAAACTCGACACCCAACCCATTAAATACAGCTAAAGCAAATAATGGAACACCTAAAGCGCTTAAAGTACCAAGAATGCCATTTACACCAAAATTTAATAAATAAACCAACAAAATCATTACTGCACCAATAATAGATGCAATCAATAAAGTTGAAAGTTGAATTTTATCCATATAAACAAGGTATTCATACAAAGGAGCAACAGTATTGCTTTGTGAATCGGTATTTACATAAGAAGAGTTGATATTGGTAATTGTGTAATCATAAATCGATGAATTGAAAATATTTTTCCAAATATTTGCTATTTGGTAAGCTGTTTTTTGATCAGTAACTTGTTTTCCATAATATTTTGCACCAGTAGAATCAGAATTAATATCATAGCCACCAAAATAAATTTGTTTGAAATTATCAGCATCATCAGGTGTTGTTGTATTGTAATTCCAATAAAAACTTTCTGGTTTTGTTGCATCAAAATCAAACAACAAATAGTTTCTTACATCGTCTTCACCGATAAAATTTGTTCCCTTATTCTCAATAAAGTCCTTTAATGTAAGACCGTTAAGCCAATTATTCATTACATAAATCTTATTTTTAGCTGCAGTTGTAGTTTCTTCCGTGGAATCATCATCAGCTTTCAAAACATGATCTAATTTAATTTTTCCGCTTGCATTTGCTTCTGAATCAGAAGAAGTTTTTTTAGCTTCTTCATAAACAGTTTTAAAATCATCACCATTATTTGCAAGAGTAATAACAACATATGGATAATTATCTTTATATTGAATCACTGCACTTCCAGGGGTAAAAAATTTACTCTTACTAGCATCAGTTATTGTTGAAAATGTATCTCCAACAGTTTTAGTTTCGTCATATGTAGAAGCATAAAAAGACCAATTAAATGTTAAATATTTAACAATTTTATCGTATAAATTATCATCAGCTTTAAATGTTAAATTAATTGTATCATATCCAACTTTCTCAATTTGGTAACTACTTAAATTAATAGAACTAAGTCTAGATTCAAATGTTGTAATAACACTATCAATAGCATCTTTATTTTTTAAAATACCATCATTATTGTTTGTTCCGACGTTTTCTCCATCTTCAGTGAACTTGTCACTAATCTTAAAAACGAACTTTTTTGAAGTTGTAAAATCAGCACTTGCGTTCATGTTTTTAACAACTGGAATAAATCCAACTCCTAAGGTTAAAGCGGCTGCTGCACATAAGGTTATAAATCCAATAAATCTTTTCATCTAACATCTCCTGCTTTATAAATATAATTTATAAAATAATTTTTATACGTTTAATACTATACATTAAATAGCCTAAATTAACAACTAAATAAACTTCCCGGAAAGTTTCGAAAACCAATTATTGTGGCGAAAAAATTGATTTATATTTTTCGACACCTTTTTTGGTTAAAATTCTTCCTCTTTTTGTTCGTTCAATATAACCAGAACTAACCAAAAAAGGTTCGTTTATTTCTCTTATATTTAATGGATTTTCATTAATTAAATTTGCGATAGATTCTAATGATACTGGCGTGGTTTTGTAATTAATGTACATCGCTTTAATTATATCGATATCATCGTCATTTAGGCCATCACTATCAATATGTAAAAATTCAAATGCGTCACCTAATTTTTTAATACTTAAATCTTCAATTTTTTTAAATATTATATAATCAAATACTCGTTTCAAAATGTTATTCGCAACACGTGGTGTTTGACGACTTCTTTTTGCGATTTCAAAACACTCTTCATTCGTAATATTTATTTCTAAAATTTTTGAATTATTTAAAACTATTTCCGAAATTTCTTCTACTGAATAATAATTAAACTTAAACACTATTCCAAAACGTTCTCTTAACGGAATACTTAATAGTCCTGCCATAGTAGTTGCACCAATCAATGTAAAGGGCGAAATATTGATTGATAATGCTTTAACATTTTCTTCGGTTTTGTATGTTATATTTAACTTAAAATCTTCCAATACAGAATACAAAGTTTCTTCAATTGATTTATCCAATCTATGAATTTCATCAATAAATAAAATATCACCAGCATTTAAAGTTGAAAGAATCGAAGCTAAATCGCCAGGTTTAGCTAATGTTGGAGCACTTATTGCCACAATATTAGCTTTCAGTTCATTCGCCACGATATTCGCTAAAGTCGTTTTTCCTAGACCTGGCGGACCATAAAATAACATATGATCAATAGCACAACTCCTCTTTTTAGCACTATAAAGATAGGCTCGTAATCTTTTCACAATATCTTTTTGACCAAAAAATTTACTTAATTTTATCGGTCTTAAAGTATTCTCATTTTTAGCCATTTTGAATTATCCTTAAGCATTGTTTTACCGCTTCATCACATGTTAAACCACTACTAATTCTACAAACAGCATTATTAATCTGTTGATTATTAAACCCAAGATTTTTTAAAGCACTATAAACAGGTTCATACTCAAAAATTCCAATATCAAATTCTTTCATTTTATTGTTTAATTCATAAACGATGCTTTGCCCTTTGTTACATGCTCCAGAGATATTGTTTATCGACTCAATCATTCTATTTTTAATATAATAAATTAGTGCGTTTAAATCGGAATTTTTTAAAATATTCATTGCTGTTTTTGGTCCGATTCCATTGACTGTGATTAATTTGGAAAAAAGCAACGATTCTTCGTTTTTTAAAAACCCATAAAGATTTATTCCTTCCTCTTCTCTAAATAAATCAATCACAAAAATTTTATAAAGTTCATTCACTTTATAATTATTTTTATTAATTATAAAAATTTTAAATCCAAAACCATCATTTACAAAAAAATGAATATAGTTTTGTTTTATGTCAGCAACTCTACCTACTAAAAAACTGAACATAGTTTTTTAATGAGAAATTATTCAAAATATTCGAATTCAAAATCTTCTAATTTGATTGTATCGCCGTTCTTTGCACCCATTTTATGAAGTTTGTTATCAACACCAATTTTTTCTAAGTATTGAATTAACTTTAACATACCTTCTTCTTCAGTAATGTTGATTAAATGGTAAGTTCTTAAAACCCTCTCACCAGTAATAACATATGTATGTTCATCGACTTTTTTAATATCAAATATATCGGCAGTCTTTGTTAAATCATAAGTTTCTTCTTCATCGTTTTCGTCATAAACTGGATAAGTTTTTGCTGTTTGTAATAAATCTGCAACCTTATATAACACTAAATCAAGATTCTTTCCTTCTAAAGAGCTAATCGAATAAACTTCGACGCCATGTTTTTTCATTGTCTTTTTAAATTTATTAAATTTTTCTTCAGCTTCAGGGCTATCAACTTTACTACCAACAACCACTTCTGGTCTGTCAATAAGATGCATTCCGTAATCCTTTAATTCATCACGGATTGCCTTATAATCTTTATACGGATCTCTATCGCTATCCATATCAACTAAATGAATTAAAACTCTTGTTCTTTCAATGTGTTTTAAGAAAGATAAACCTAATCCTTTTCCTAAATGTGCTCCTTTAATTAATCCTGGCATATCAGCCAAGACAAAACTTCTTCCGTCTTTTAAATAAGTGACACCAAGATTAGGTACTAAAGTTGTGAAATCATAATCACCGATTTCAGCTTTAGAATTCGTTACACACGATATAAATGTTGATTTTCCAACACTTGGAAATCCAATGATTCCTACATCAGCTAACAATTTTAATTCAACAACAATTTTTTTCTTATCACCAGGAAGTCCGTTTTCAGCAATTTTTGGCGCCTTGTTTCTTGGAGTCTTAAAACAAGCATTGCCACGACCTCCACGACCACCTTTACAGAGCAAAAATATTTTACCTGGTTCATCTAAATCACAAATAAATTTTTTTGTATCGCTTGAAAATACAACCGATCCGACAGGAAGATCAATATAAAGATCTTCACCTTTACGACCGTATAAATTTTTAATATCTCCATTTTCTCCGTCAGGAGCATAAAAAGTTTTAGCATGACGATAATTTACAAGCGTTGAAGTTGTCTTGCTAGCTCTTAAATAAATTGAACCACCACGACCACCATTTCCGCCATCAGGACCGCCATTTGGTCTATTTTTTTCATGAAGAAAAGATAAACGTCCATTTCCTCCGTTTCCACTACGACAATCTAATATAGCTCTATCCACAAATAACATATTTTTACTCTCTAATTATAAATAAAAACCACCCACAGTAGCACTGCAGGTGGTTATAAATTATTTGGCTAATTCGTAAACGCTAACACGTTTTTTATCTTTACCAACTCTTTCAAATTTGACTACACCAGCTTTGGTAGCGAAGATTGTATCATCTCCACCCTTAGCAGTATTAATCCCTGGGTAAATTTTAGTTCCGCGTTGTCTATAAATAATAGCACCTGCTTTGCAAACTTCACCATCACCAAGTTTTGAACCTAATCTACGACCAGCAGAATCACGGCCGTTTTTAGTACTTCCAACACCTTTATGTGATGCGAATAATTGTAAATCTAGTACAAATCTTAATTCCATATTATTATTCCATCCTTTCATCAATAATTGATAATTCTTTTTGATGATCTTTTCGAATAGATTCAAGTTGAATTCGGATTGTTTCGATAACAATTTTGTCATGATTGTTTGGCAACTTATGAGCTATACACTCAACATCACCAGATTCGATTGAGATTTTAAAGTATTCAATATTCTTTAAAGCGTTCAATCCACCAATTACTATAGCGCTAATAGCACTACATACAATATCTTTACCGATTTCATCAAATTCAGCGTGACCCTTAACGGAAAACCCGTAAAAATCATCATCTTTTTTGTAAAAAACTGCTTTAACCATTATGCATTAATACTTTTAATAGTTAAACAAGTATATGGTTGTCTATGACCAATTGTCTTATGATAATTAGCCTTAGCTTTATACTTATAGACTTTGATCTTTTTGCCTAAGCCTTGTTTCTCAACAGTAGCAACTACAGTTGCACCTTTAATTGTTGGGTTACCAGTTGTAATGGTTTTGTCACCAATTAAAAGAACATCCTTAAATGTGTAGTCTTTTCCAGTCTCAGCATCAAGTTTTTCAACATAGATTTTTTGACCAACTTCTACTTTAAGTTGCTTTCCGCCAGATAAAATTATAGCGTACATTTTGCTTCCTCCTTATTTCGTAAATTACTCGCTTTTAAGGTAAATCTAAATTAGAATGTTTACGACCTTTTTAATGCGGTTGTAGCTAATAACGAGTTACAACGTTAATGAATATACCATAAAGTTGTACTATTTGTCAAATATTTAGATTATATATAATAATAATTAGCTCAATAGTTTGTTTTCAAAAAAACTAAAATATGAAAATCGATTTATTATAATGTGATCTAATAATTTTATTCCGGTTTTATCGAGCATCTTGTTCAGTTCATACGTTGAATATACATCATTATTTGATGGTATAATTTCATCATTAAGATGATTATGAATTAAAATTATTTTGTTTGTACCGATTTTAACTAACTTTCCAATTAGTTCTTTAGATGAAAAATATATGTTATTTTTGTTGTTGCTTACAAAACAAAATTCTTCAATACGTTTTTCGTTTTTGTAAGCTAAAATCATTAGTTTTTCTTCTCTAGTATTTAAATATTTAAAAGAAAATTCTATACTTATTTTCATTGGGGAATAATCCTTAATTTTTAAATTTTGACAGATAATTGAAATAATTCTTTGAGTTAATTAAAATGAAGATAAAAGGGTTAATATTCTGGCCTTGGATAAGCCTCTTTCTTTATTTAAATCATCATAATTAATTTTACTTAAATAAACGATGCTGTCGTTATTTTTTAGTAAATTATTAGCAATATCAAGTGATGAATTGCCACGAATACCACTTGAAATCAAAAGAGCAATCAATTCACTATCGCTTAAGTTATTAATACCTTTTTTAATAGCTTTTTCTCTTGGTCTACATTCTTCTACTAGATCTTGAATTCGACTCATCTATTTCCATGTGAAAGACCATCCACCAGGAATTTTGACTGATCCATTTTTACTTTTAAATAACTGATAAATAATAACTGCGACAACTGCAATAGCCATAACTGCTAAAACGGCCGTTAAAGTTATTGCTTCACCAGGTGAAGTTAAAAGTTCAACATCATTTAATGGAATTTTTCTCATTTAATTACCTCCTTACATACAAGATGCCAAAAGGAGGCAATTTTTCTACCCTAAATTTTTAATTTTATTAAGAATTTCTTCTAATTGTTTTTTATAATTCTCGTATTTGGCTGTTTCTATGTCGATTTTAGCTTTTGGAGCTTTTGCAACAAAGTTTGAATTATTCAATAACCCTTCACTTCTCTTTATTTCAGATTCAAGTCCATTCTGTTGCTTCTTTAATGTATTAATAAGTTCGGATTTGTCGACATTATCAATAATAAAAAGTGTAAAACCATCCAAAACAAATGCAGTTGAATTCTTTACTTCTTCTTTTACTATTTGACTATCCTTAGCAAAACTAAAACGCGCTAAATAAGGAAGCAAATCTTTTGAAAAATCACCCATAACACTTAAAGAAATAGAAGTGTTTGGAGCTAATTTATTATTAACTTTGTAAGATCTAATTGATTCTATTGCTTGATTCAACTTGTTAACCTTACGAATATCTTTTGCAAAAACAAATTTCTTTTCAAACACAGGATAATCTTCTAGCATTACCGAATCTTTATGTTCTGGTAAATTTAAGTAGATTTCTTCGCTAATAAATGGTGAGAATGGATAAATCATCATAACTACAGCCTTTAATACCTTAAGTAAGGTCCGATAAGTACCATAATTATAGTTATTTTCGTTATTTAAACTAACTTTTGTATACTCAAGATAAGTTGAACAAAAATCATCATAAACAAAATTATAAAGGACACTTGAAGCGATTCCGTATTCATATTTATCCATATATTTTGTAACTTTTTTAACAGTCTCTTCTAATTTTGTCAAAATGTACTTGTCAATAGAATTAAGTTTCTTTGTATCAACATTTTGATTCTTAAAATCTTCAGGAATAGTCATTAAAATATAACGAGCACTATTCCATATTTTATTTAAATAATTATTTGCTGCTTGAACTTTTTCTTCTTCATAACGCATATCAAGTCCAGGAGTAGCAGTTGTTGCTAAGAAATAACGCAAACTGTCAACACCATATTTATTTATGACATCAATTGGATCTACACCATTTCCCAAAGATTTAGACATTTTTCTTCCTCGAGAATCACGTACAAGGCCATGAATTAACACATCTTTAAATGGAGCTTTTCCGGTGAAAGTAAGTCCTTGAAAGTACATTCTAGCGACCCAGAAAAAGATAATATCATATCCAGTTACCATTAAATCTAACGGAAAATAACGTTTAAAATCTTCAGTTTCTTCTGGCCAACCTAACGTAGCGAAAGTCCATAAAGCACTACTAAACCATGTATCAAAAACATCTTCATCTTGTATCCAATTTTCAATATCTTCAGGTGCTTTTTGACTAACTAGTAGTTTATTAGTGGTTTTTGAGTAAAATACTGGTATTCTATGTCCCCACCAAAGTTGTCTTGATATGCACCAATCATCACATTGTCCCATCCAGCGAAGCAAAACTTTTTCAAAGCGTTTTGGGATAAAATTAACTTTATCATAACTCTTTTGATTTTCGATAACCGCATCACTCAATTTATCCATCTTAACAAACCATTGTTTAGATAATAATGGCTCAACAACAGAATCGCTTCTTTCGCTGTGTCCAACTTGGTGTTTAATCTTTTCTATCTTAATTAAATTGTCATCATTCTTTATATTTTCAACTAATAATTTACGACATTCAAAACGATCCATACCTTTATAAATACCAGTATTATCTGCCATTGTACCATCAACATTCATAATAATTGGATGAGGCATATTATGTTTTTTACCAATAAGAAAATCGTTTGGATCGTGAGCTGGCGTGCACTTCATAGCACCAGTTCCAAAATCAACATCAACATATTCGTCAGCAATAACCGGAATCACTTCATTGTTAGCTGGATTAATTACTTTTTTACCAACTACATCTTTATATCGTTTATCTTTAGGGTTTACAACAATACAGGTATCACCAAACATGGTTTCAGGTCTTGTAGTTGCAATCGTTAAAAATTTGCTCTTATCATCATTAAAACGATATTTAAAATAGAAGAATTCTCCTTCATCTTCTTTATAAATAACCTCAATACTGCTTAAAGCAGTTCTCATAACTGGATCATAATTTATAATACGTTCTCCACGGTAAACTAAACCTTTATCATACATAGTCTTAAAAACTTTAAAAACGGCTTCTTGAAAGCCTTCATCCATAGTAAATCTTTCACGGGAATAATCGAGCATAAGGCCCATTTTTGCCCATTGATCGTGGATAATCGAAGAATATTTATCTTTCCAAGCAAAAGCTTCTTTCATAAAAGCTTCTCTTCCAATAGTAAATCTATCAGTGCCTTCTTCTTTTAATTTGGCATCAACTTTAGCTTGAGTAGCGATTCCTGCATGATCACATCCTGGTAAATATAAAACATCAAAGCCTTTGGCTTTTTTATATCTACAAGAAATATCTTGAATAGTCGTATCACAAGAGTGTCCAATATGTAATTTACCAGTGACATTTGGAGGAGGAATCACCATCGAAAATTTTTGCTTACTAACATCACCTGCAGTAAAATAACCTTTATTTTTCCAATTTTCGTACTTTCCGGCTTCTACAGCCTTAAAGTCGTATCTTTTATCTAAAGCCATAACTTTATCTCCTTAATGCACTATCTATTCTTTGCTTTAAAAATCCTAAAGAATCTTTATTTTTACTTGAGGTAAGAATAACTTGATCTTTAGAAATTGTTTCGTTCAAACCTAAATCAAGATTTTTATATATTTTTGCTTTTTCACTTTGGTTCAATTTATCACATTTTGTCATCGCTATAATATAAGGATAAGAAAAATGTTTCAAATATATATAAAAATCTTGGTCATCTTGAGTTGGAAGATGCCTGCTATCTAATAAAAAAACAATCAATTTTAAATTAGCATTATCAGTAAAATAAGAATCGAAAATTTTACCATAAAATTCATAATCAATATCTTTTTTAGCGCTAAATCCATAACCTGGAGAATCAACAAAATAAAAAGAATTGTCGATCATAAAATAATTAAGTAATCTTGTATGTCCTGGAGTTTTGCTGGTGAAAGCCAATGCTTTTTGATTAGCCAAAGCATTAATCAGACTGGATTTTCCGACATTACTTTTGCCAACAAAAAGAATCTCCTCTAAATGAGGTAGAGGAGAATCTTTTAAATCGACAATCGATGTAATAAATTTTGCAGTTTTGTAGCAGTTTTCCATATTATTTTAAACAGAATTTGATAGCTTCATCAACTAAAGTCATGTAAATAATTTTTAAATTATCTTTAACTTCTTTTGGAAGCTCATCAGCATTCTTTTTGTTTTCTTTCGGAACGATAATAGTCTTAATTCCACTTCTTAAAGCAGCTAAACTCTTCTCCCTAAGCCCACCAATTGGAAGAGCTTTTCCACGAAGAGTAACTTCTCCAGTCATAGCAATATCGCCACTAACTGGGCGTTTTGTAAAGGCACTTACCATAGCGGTTGTGATTGCACAGCCAGCACTTGGTCCATCTTTAGAGACGGCGCCTTCAGGAACGTGAACATGAATATCATTTTCACTAAATAACTTGTCATCAATATTAAACTTTTTAGAATTAGCTTTAATATAATCTAAAGCAATTTGACAAGATTCTTTCATGACATCACCCAATTTACCAGTTAATAGCAAATTCCCTTTCCCTGGGAAATAATTAACTTCTATCGGAAGAATATCGCCACCGTATGGAGTCCAGGCTAAACCTGTTACAACACCAATTTGTGGGTCTTTCTCTTTTTTTGTTTTATCAAAATCTTCAATTCCTAAATATTTTTTTACTTCTTCAGAAGTTAAAGTGACTTTGCCTTTAATTTTGCCATTCAATAAGCCAACTACAACTTTTCTTAAAATACTAGCAATTTTACGTTCAAGATCTCTTACGCCACTTTCCATAGTGTAATGTTCAACAATGTAAGCGATTGCTCCATCATTAAATTCTACTTGTTCTGGTTTTAAACCATTATTAGAAAGCTCTCTTTTTATTAAGAAATCTTTAGCGATATGAATTTTATCAATAAGTGTGTAACTTTCAACTTCGATAAGTTCCAATCTATCCATTAAAGGAGCTGGAATCGTATTTAAATCGTTAGCAGTACAAATAAAGAGTACGTTGCTTAAATCGTAATTAACTTCAAGATAATTGTCGTTGAAATTAGTATTTTGCTCTGGATCAAGAACCTCAAGTAAAGCACTACTTGGATCACCTTTAAAAGAATCATGACTTAATTTATCGATTTCATCGAGTAAAAATACAGGATTATCAACTTTAACTTTTCTCAATAAATTAATAATTCTTCCAGGTCTAGAACCAACATAAGTTCTTCTGTGTCCTCTAATTTCACCTTCATCACTAACTCCACCTAAGGAACATTTAATAAATTTTCTTCCTAAAGCACGAGCGATTGATTGACTTAAACTAGTTTTTCCACATCCTGGAGGTCCATAAAAACAAAGAATAGGAGATTTTAAGTTGCCATTCATCTTTTTAACAGCTAAATATTCAACAATTCTCTCTTTAACTTTCTTTAATCCATAATGATCTTCATCAAGTACTTTTTTAGCATTGATAACATCATCATTATCAGGAGTATGTTCAAACCATGGGACGCTCATCAAGATTGTAATATAATCTTGAATTAAACTAGATTCAAGACTGCCTTGAGGCATAGTATTCAACCTTTTTAATTCATCTTTAACTTTATCCTTAACTTCTTGTGGATAAGGATTTTTTTCGAGTTGTTCAGTAATTTTATCTTGAATTTTTCTTGTATCATCACCTAATTCAGTTTGGATTGCCTTCATCTTTTCGCGTAAAAAATATTCTTTTTGTTGTTTATTCGTTGAATCACGAACCATTTCATTAATTTTATTTTCAATATCATTATCAGAAAGAAATAATGTAAATTGATTAATTAAAGCATATAAGAAATCTTTAATGTCAGCAGAAGAATAAATTTCCTGGCGAATTTCTTGCTTAACATTAATAATATTAAGCATTCTATAACATAATTCAGAAGCAGTCATACCATTTGTTAAACGTAATTTAAAATCTCGATCTTCTTCGAAATTTAAAAAACTTTTATCGGTATTGTACGACCCTGAAATCATGTTAGCTAATTTTTTAACCAATATAGTTTCGGTATTTAAATCGGTGCTTATCAATGGAAACTTTTCATACTCTGAATAAACAAAATTACCTAAAGCATTAAATGTTGATTTTATAAATTTAACACGTTCAACACCTTGAACTGAAATTCTTAAAATTTTTCCAACTTTTTGACAATTAACAACTCTACAAAGAGTTCCGATTAAATAAATATCATCAACATTAAAAGGATTTTTTTCATCGATATCTTTTTTTTGAGATGTAACCAAAACATAATTGTTAAATTTTGAGGTAGATTCGTTAGCGGCATTGATTGACATTTGTCTTTGCGCACTAAAAACCTCGTTTCTCGAAGGCAAAACAATGCCTCCGATTGTAACGATTACTGGTAAAGCCTGAATTTCAGGCTTTATTTGATCAACAACTTCGTTTTCATTAATATCCATTAAAATCTCCAAAATAATTAAAATTCAACTATTTAGCTTCCTTTTTAGCAGCAGTTTTTTTAGCTTTGACTTCTTTAGCTGGTTTTTCTTCAGCAACAGCTTTTTCGCCTAAAGGAGCATTGTTAGCTTCTAAGAAGTTTAAAATCTTTCTATTAAGCAAATTGCTAACTAATTGTTGTTGTTGGCTAGCATACATTTTCTTAAGTTCTTCAACTTTCATGTTGTACATTTTGGCAGAATTCTCATAGAATTCATCTAATTCTTTCTGAGAAACAATTAAACCTTCAACTTGAGCAATCTTATCGACAACAACAGTTGCAACAAGTTCGTTCTTGGCTTGACCTTTGAATTCAACTTCTAACTTAGCATCATCCATGCCAGTAATTTCTTTATATTGTTCAAAAGTTAATCCGTTTTGAGAAATTTGTTGAATCATATTTTCTTTTAAAATTTTTGCTTCGTTTTCAATAACAGCGTCAGCGATAACGACTTCGCTATTTTTGCAAATTTGGTCGATTAAATCTTGCATATATTTGTTTTTGCTATCTTTAGCTTTTTTGCCTAAAATTTGTTTTTCTTCATATTCTTTTAAAGCTTTGACAGTGTTGACGTCAGTAATTTTAAGACCAGCAACAAATTCATCTTCAAGTTTTGGAGATTGTTTTGTCTTAATTTCATGAATCATACAAGCAAATTTGGCTTTTTTACCAGCTAAATCTTTAATGTATTGATCTGGGAATGTAACTTCAACATCTTTTTTGGTTTCACTTGTAACACCGATTAATTGATCTTCAAATCCAGGAACAAATGTATTTGAACCTAAAACAAGTGAATAGTTGTCGGAACTTCCGCCATCAAATTCTTTTCCATCGATGTAGCCTTTAAAATCAAAAACTACTGTATCGCCTTTTTCAGCAGCACCTTCTTTTAAAACTAATTCACTATTATCTTCAAGTAATTTAGCAATAGCTTCATCAACTTCGGCATTGGTGACTGATGGAACTTCTTGAGCAAGGTGAATATCCTTGTATTGACCTAATTTAACTTCAGGATAAACCGTAATTGTAAAAACAACTTCAAGTTCTGTATCACTAAATTTTGTGACCTTAACTTCAGGAGCAACAAATGGTCTTAATTTGTTCTCTTTGCAAGAATCATCAAATAATTTTGGAAGAACAACATTGATTTGTTCGTTTCCTAAATCTTGTGGATTAATTTTTTCTTTAGCTAAATCTAGAGGAGCTTGTCCTTTTCTAAATCCTTTGATTTGAACGTTGCTAGCTAATCTTTTTAAAGCCTTATCTTTAGCATCTGCCCAAACCTTTCCGTTAATTGAAGCGGTAACTTCATATATTCCGTTTCCTTTGTTTACTAATTTTGTAGCCATATTTTTTCTATTTCCTTTCAAATTGCGTACGATTAAAATTATATACTAGATTTAAAATCTAGTAAAGACGAACACCCTTTTTACATAGTTAATTTTTCTCTTTTTTTAAACAAATTAAGGTTAATTTATTAATAAATCGATCTCTTTCGGCATTATTAATCTTTAAAGATTCATAAAGCGGATCCGCCAAATAATCCTCTCCAGCTAAATCATTAGCGAGTTTTAATACAGCGGCAATAAAATTATCTAAATCATCCAAAGTTAAATAATCAGGGAAAAAGAATTGAGCACTATATTCGGTAAATTCCCTTGATATCGATGAAACTGTCATATTTTTTTCAGATTTACGTATATAATCTGCAGCCTCTTTAATTACTTTAATTGTTAAATTAATTTCTTCTTTTTTGTCTTTAGGAACAAAAGAATATATTTTTCCGTTCATTGAAAAAACAATGTTCTTTTCGCTTTCAAGCAAAATTAAGAAAAATACCAAAAGTGAGCAAATCATCGGATCATTTTGTTTATTTTCAAAAGCAAAATTAAAGATTTCTAAACATTCAGGCAATTTCAAATCATCGTATCTAGAAACCAGTTCAGCAACCAATTTATTAACTTCTTCAAGTTTTTGAGCTTTCAAAAAAGCATTTTTATAATATTCAACACCATATTTTTTAGTTTCATTATTGGGTTTATCACGCAGTTTAATCAAATCCATTACAACATGATTTAAATTACGCAAATATTCTTCTGTTTCTTGATTTACATAAGGTAAGTTTTGATAATAAGGAACCATATCGATTGCCTCATCATCTTTTTTTAAAAAAATCAAAAGATTAAGAAAGATAAAAGAACCATTAATTAAATCAAAATTCTCGATGGTTAGGTGATTATCTTTGTAATATTTATAGGCCGATTCATGATACAAAGAGCTTCTAATTCTAAAAATAAAATTAACAAAAACAACTTCAGGATCGCTGGAATTATGATTGTCTTCAATAAACTTATTTATTTCTTCTTGAGACATGTCATCATTTAATAATTTTATCTTATCCATTTTATTTTTCCTTATGTAATTTATTATAAAGTAAAACAGCTACATTATCAGGTAAAATTTGCTTTAATTCTTCACTAGTAGCGTTAGTTAAATCAGCAATAGTAGAATATGTTTTACTCAATAATTCTCTTCGTTTTTCACCAATTCCATCAATATCATCGAAGATACTTTTAAACATGTTTTTATTTCTTTTTTTAATATGTGAAGTTATTGCAAAACGATGTACTTCATCTTGCATTCTTGTAAGCATAAAAAATAAAGGTTTATCATCATCAAAATAATGCTCTTCAAGGTTCATATCTAATAATCCACTTGTTTTATGTTTATCAGATTTCACTAGGGAAATGATAGGGATATTGATATTTAACTTCTTTAAAACTTCAATACCTGCATTTAATTGTGTAAGACCGCCATCAAGAATAATTAAGTCTGGAAAACTAGATTTTTCTTCTTTTAACCTTGAATATCGACGAGTTAAAACTTCTTTCATGGAATTGACATCATCTTGTTTATTTTTAGATTGTAAATTAAATTTTCTATACATCTTTTTGACGGGTTCACCATTAATAAAAACAACCATTGCACCAATCGCGTTTGTTCCGGATAAATGCGAATTATCAAATAATTCAATTCTTAAAGGTGTTTTTATATTGATAATCTTGCCTAATCTATCAAGCAAAGCAAGATTATCATCTTCAAGTCTGGCTGTCATAAAATGCTCATCTAAGGCTTCTTTTGCGTTAATTAACACAGTGGAAAGCATATCAAATAATTTGCCTTTAGAAGGATAAAGAACACGCATATCTTGGAAATAAGACTCACAATCTTGTTTCAATTCATCATTAGTTACAATAAGTTCTTTTGGATGTGGATTAATCGAATAATATTGGAAAATAATATCCGATATAAAATCAAGTAATTCACCGATTAATTCATAGACAAAAGAACGTTTTGAAAGCAAAATTCCTTTTCTGTAAATAAAAACAACAAGCGAAACATAATTGTCGCGAGTCGAAAACCCCCGCAAATCCCTATCCATTTTGTCAAAAAACTCAACTTGTTGTTTTTCACCAACATTAAGAAGAGAACTCAACATCTGATTATATTCGTTAGCTTTTTCAAATTCTAATTGTTCGCTCGATGTTTTAATTTTCTCTTTTAATTTATTAATAACTTCTTTATTTTCACCTTTTAAAAACGTAGAGATTTCTTGACAAATTTCATTATATTTTTCACTAGAAATCTTATTAATGCAAGGACCTAAACACTGATGCATGTGATAATATAAGCAAGGAGATTTTGGTACATTTCGGCATTTTCTTAAAGGATATATTTTGTTGATAATATCGACAGTTTCAAAAGCAGCTAAACTATTTGGAAACGGACCAAAATATTCACATCTTTTATCATTTGTGTTGCGCGATATAGAGACATAAGGATCTTTTACTTTTGTGTGTAAAGCAATGTAAGGATAATGTTTGTCATCCATAAGCATAATGTTGTAACGAGGATGATGTTTTTGAATTAAATTCATTTCAAGAATTAACGCTTCTTTTTCTGAACTAGTGACAATTGTTGTAAAGTGATCAACATTAAAAACCATAGCAGCTGTTTTTCCGTTTTGAGGACGCAAAAAGTATTGCGAAACCCTCTTCTTTAAGTTTTTTGCTTTACCAATGTAGATGATTTCATTATCTTTATTTCTCATTTGATAACTACCTGGTTTATCAGGTAATAAATCAATCTCTTTTTTTAATAAATCATTCATTATTTTAAAGTAATGATAGTAGCACCAGTTCCACCATCAATATCATTTCCTAATCTAAAAGAAGCGACATAACGTGATGTTTTTAAATAATTATGAATTGCTTGACGCAATTTTCCAGTCCCATAACCATGAATAACTTTTACAACTTTAAGATGACGAATAGAACAATCATCTAAATACCTACTCAACGATTCAATTCCTTCATCAATATGATAACCGACTAAATTTAAAGAACTAGAAACCGATTTTTGATTGATAATCTCCATATCAATATCACGAGTTTCTTTGGTTGGCAAAGATGGTTTATTTGTTAATTCAACCTTTGATTTATCGATATTAACACTCATTCCCGAATCAGTATTCAAAGTTAATTTATTACCATTAATTCTTGTAATTTGACCTCGCGAATTCAAAGCAGAGATAATAACAAAATCACCAATTTTTAATGGCTCTTTTTGAACTTTTTTATTCATTGCCTCAATGCGCGCTTCAGTCTTTTTAATATCTCTATTTTTCAAAAAATCGCTGTAAATGTCCTCTATTTCATCATATTTCTTATCAATATAAGCATCTAATTCTTCGAGTTTTTTATCTTTCAATTTTTGACTTTTTTCTCTCAATAATTCTTCTTGTTTTGCATTCTCATCTATTTTATTTTGAAGGACAATTTCTTTAGTTTTAATTTCTTCTTCGCGTTCCTTTAAATTAATCTCTTTATTTTCTAAATTTCTGATTCTTAAATCTTCTTTTGTCATGTAATTTTTATTATAAATATTCATTGCATCATTAATTATCTCGTCTTTAAAACCATACTTTTTAGCAATTAAAAATCCATAAGATTTTCCACCAACACCAAGCATCATTTTATAAGTTGGCTCAATTTTCTTTTCATTAAATAAGAACGACGCAGTCAATATTTTTTCGTTACTTAAACCAAATTTTTTAAGTAAATCATAGTGAGATGTAATTAAAGAAACGCAACGTTTTTCAATCAAATATTTAGTAACTGCAATTGCTAAAGCTTCTCCTTCTTTTGGATCTGTTCCGTTACCAACTTCATCAATCACAACCAAATCTCGACTATTTAAATATTGAAAAATAACACTCAAATTAGAAATATGGGCTGAAAAAGTCGATAAATTCTCTTCAATAGATTGATCATCACCAATATCAACATAAATGTGATTAAAAAAACCAATTTCACTATCAATAGATGCTGGAATTGCCATTCCAAGTTTTATCATATATGCCAAAGTAGCAACCGTTTTTAATGCAATAGTTTTTCCGCCTGCATTTGGTCCGCTTATCAACATTAAAGTTTCCTTACAATCGATAATAAAATCATTAGAAACAACATGTTTTTGATCAAGTAAAGGGTGTCGAGCTTTATACAATTTGACAATTTGGCGATTAGAAATTTTTGGAATTGAGGCTTTAATTTCGCGAGCATATTTAGCCTTGCTATTAATAAAATCGAGTTCTCCAATAATAGAATTATTTTTAGTCAAAATATCTTTAAAACTAGCGACAGTAAAGGTTAATTCCCTTAAAATTCTATTTATTTCATTTCTTTCTTCAAGTTCATTTAAATGTTTTTCGTTTTCTAATTCAATAACTTCTAAAGGTTCAATAAAGGTAGTTAAACCGGAATCGCTTAAATCACGAACAATTCCAGATACACTGCTTTTATAAGAAGAATTAATAGGTAAAGCAAAACGACCATCACGCATAACAAAATTGTCACCAGCCATTTTATCCTTATATTTGTTCATTAAAGAAGTTAATTTTTTATGAATATCAGCATTTAAAATGTAAAGTTTGCGTCTAATTTGACTTAACTTCACCGAAGCATTATCGCTAACTTGATTATCGTTAGTAATAGCTTTATTAATTGCGTTATATAATGCATCAACAGGTTTAAGATTATCAACTAATGGTTTAATAGAAGCAAAAGGTTCTTTAATCTTT
>Ga0172378_10001511_pt1 | contig 21549 bp, 22 predicted proteins | sample GrowelOW332metaG_FD_119755 | JGI IMG/M metagenome (GOLD analysis project Ga0172378, IMG submission 119755) | Groundwater microbial communities from an aquifer near a municipal landfill in Southern Ontario, Canada - Pumphouse #3_1 metaG | ecosystem: Environmental > Aquatic > Deep subsurface >... | reverse complement strand
GCTAACATTCCATTAACAAATCTGACGTCGTTATCACTCGTCGGTGAAAGAAATACATCTTTGCCCTTAATAGTACTTAAGTAAGCTCCTAAATTAAGAGTAAGGATATTGAAAACCGAAATACCCCCCATTAGAGCCATATAGAGGAACCATAAGATTTCAACAGTTAGGAAAGCAAACCCATTAACAAAATCATGGCGTTTAAAATTTCCAGCTCCTTGAATAAAGAAAGAAAGCTTACCTGATCCGTCAACCTCAGACCAAATTCGCTTTACGGAACTGAAAAAAACTGGAATTCCCTTGAGGAAATGCCAAATTCCTTTTCCAATGGTAGCAATGATTTTCCATATAGCCTTGAATACATCCGCGATAAGGCCGACAAGGAAAATCAGGATTCTAATTAGAAATTCGACAATAGCGTCCCCGGCGCTAACGAATCTATTCTCACGTTTGACCTCATTACTAAAAAGAGATCCACCGTCTTTTACATCAATGCCACCCGCACTCCCGTTGAGTTGCTCGGTTTCTTTGTTGTCCATATTAGGCTTCCTTTCCAATAAAATACGATGGCAGGCAGTGTGCCTGCCATCGTAATAGACAAGTAAATAGCTAAATCAAATAACTAGGCGTTTAAATCAACCCAGCCAGTGCTATCAACTAAGGCCTGAAGAGCGGCTTTTGCACCAGCTTTTCCAGTTCCGTAGTCACCCCAGGCTCCGTTTCCATCCCTAAGGACTTTTCCGAAAGTCTCGACAGGTGTCCAGAAGTCACCGGTAGAACCGGCAGCTTGAGAGACGAAAGCGTCTTTTGCTTGAGCTGCGGCGATTCCGACAAACCATGGAAGAGCTTTGACAGCCTCGCTACCTTGGGCTTCGATGTTGCTTGGTCCATATTGTTTCTCAGTAACACGAAGTGTCTGGGATTCTTTATTGGAAGCAAACTTAGCAAAAGCGTGAGCAAGTGAAAGTTTCTTATAGTCATTTCCCATCTTAGTAACGTCTTTAACAACGATATCTTTGGTTCCCATGAATCCCTTCATTTGTTTTCCATTGATAGTTGGAAGAGTGTAAACCTTGGCAGTTGGGAGGTTGGCGGTGTCATTCCAAAGAACAGCCGCAGCAATAGTTCCTTCAGTAAAGCCTTGCTCAATGGCAGCGTTGTCTGAACTGCAGATAAAGGTTCCAGCATACTGTTTGTATAAGTCGCAGAAATACTGAGCCATATTAACAACCTCATCTTTGGTGAAGTCGCTAGCCATCTTACTATTCTCGTCAACGTAAGTTTTTCCGCCAGCAGCCCAGAGGTAGGAAGCGCCATACCAGGAGTTAGCGAAATCATAATAGAATTTCTTACCAGCAGTTTTGCAAGCAGCAAGAATGTCTTCGATAGTTGTCTTCTCGCCAATAACAGTATCATCACCAAACATTAAGTAAGTGTTATCAGCGCGGTATGGATACCCATAGACCACACCATTGATGCTAGCAGCATCAACGTTGCTTTGTCCGTCAGAGGCAACTAAGCCTTTGGCGATATCGGTAGGAACATAGCTGAGAGTCTCAGCGCCAACAGCATCACGAATGTTGTTGTCAGCCATAAGCATGACGTCTGGTGCAACATCAGCGTCTTTCTGAAGTTCGCCCCAGATGTCACCTTCACCACTGTTGACACCAAGTTTGACAGTGACGTTGGCATACTTAGCGTCGCTCTTTTTGAAGTTAGCGACGATAGTTTCCATCATCTCGTTGTCATCGGTTGGGCAAGAATAACTGATTTCAGTGGTGCCATAATCATATTCGCTGGTCCACCATGAAACCTCAGGTGTTTTGTCTCCGCCACAAGCAGCTAAAGCCAAAACAGATAAAACTCCGACACCGACTAAGGATAGTCTCTTTTTGTTGATCATTAATTACGCTCCTTTCTAAATTAGTTCGAGGAAAGCGCACTCAAAAGAATTGCCGTTCCTTTCGTAATCTAATTTCTCAACATGGCTATATTTTAACCAAGTTTCGCTGCTTGTAAATAAGGAAAGAAAGCCCTTTCAAACTTTTTTTCCGAAAAAGCGAAAAAAATATGAAAAACGCTATAATTTTACCGATATAGTAAAAAAATATTTTTTCATTTAATTTAAACTTAAGGCTAAAAATAACGAAAAACCATCCTTGAAGAAGCAAAGTCAAAAAGAAAACCGCCTTTTCAGGCGGTTAGTTTTACCACTTTTTGCGGCGAGCAAGTTCGCTCTTCATTTTTCTCTTAAGGTTTGTCTTAAGATAGAATTCGCGTTTGCGGGTTTCGAGAAGAACGCCGGATTTGTTAACGCTTCTCTTCCAACGACGGAGCGCGTCATCGAGAGTTTCGCCCTCGTGGACGACTGTTTTGATTGTCATGATATCACCCGCCTTCCCTTAATTTCTTGTTAATTCTAAAGCCTAATAGCAAAAAAGCAAGCGAAAACGTAGCAAAAGGAGACTTTAAGTGCTTTCTTTCTCTTTCGAATTGGCTACAATAAAGTTAATAAGGAAAAGGAAGTATATTTAATGAAACTTAACAAGTACATCGACCACACTCTTTTAAAGGCTGTGGCCACCGAAAAGGAGATCACAAAGATTTGTGAAGAAGCCAAACAGTACGACTTCGCTTCAGTCTGCGTGAACCCTGCCTATGTCGCGAAATGCGCCGAATTATTAAAAGGAAGCGATGTTGAAGTCTGCACCGTTATTGGTTTCCCTCTCGGAGCCAACACTACTGCTGTTAAAGTTTATGAAGTCAAGGACGCCATAAAGAATGGTGCTACCGAAGTCGACATGGTTAATAACATTGGAAAAGTCAAAGATGGTGACTTTACTTTTATAGAAGAAGAAATACGCGCGCTCAAGGAAGCTGCAGGAAAGAATACCCTCAAGGTTATTCTTGAAACATGCTACCTCACTCCAGAAGAAATCGAGAAGAGCTGCATCGCTGCGAAAGCTGCCGGTGCTGACTTCGTTAAGACATCCACTGGTTTTGGGACCGGAGGAGCTAAAGTGGAAGATGTTGCCCTTATGAGAAAAACTGTTGGAGAAAAAATGGGCGTTAAAGCTAGCGGAGGAATTCACTCCCGCGAAGAAACTTTAGCGATGATTGAAGCTGGTGCTACCCGAATCGGAGCAAGTGCTGGCATTAAAATCATGGAGGAAGAATGAAATTATCCATCAACATGCTGTCCCAAGCGGACAGTGTAGATGGTCAGGGAGTCGGAAGCGCTTATCTTGAGCTTATTGGCCTATTAGCCTCAGCTCCTGAACTCCGAGTAAGCATTAACGGAAAAGGGAATCGTTTTCAAATCAACCACGCGCACACGATTAATCCTACTTATTACTTAAGGATGTCTAAGCATTCAGTCAACGTGGCTTATGTTCATTTCCTACCCGACACCCTCGACGGATCAATCAAACTTCCAAAAATCGCCTTTGGCATCTTTAAGAAGTATGTCACTTCCTTCTATAAGAAAGCTGATGAGATAGTTGTTGTTAATCCAATCTTTATCGAACCTCTAGAAAAATTAGGTATTCCGAAAAGTCGTATTACATATATTCCCAATTTTGTCGACCATGAAGTCTTTCACTCATTAGATAAAGAAATTATCGAAAAGGCAAAAGACCTTTATGAACTCCCTAAAGACCGTTTTATTGTCTTAGGTGTTGGCCAAGTTCAAAACCGAAAAGGGGTTCTCGATTTTATTGAAGTTGCTAAAAGGAATCCTGAACTCTTCTTTGTTTGGGCGGGTGGATTTAGCTTTGGCAACATTACTGACGGCTATAAAGAACTGAAAAAGGTTGTTGAGAACCCGCCAGAAAACGTTCGGTTCCTCGGAATAGTTAAGCGGAAAGATATGAATGAGATTTATAACCTCGCTGATGTCCTCTTTATGCCTAGCTATAACGAACTATTCCCCATGTCGATTCTCGAGGCAGTCAATTCTAAAAAGCCGGTCCTCTTAAGAGAACTTGATTTGTATAAAGATATTCTCTTTGGGAAATACCTTAAGGCTTCGGACAATAATGGTTTCTCAGAGTTATTATTAACACTGAAAAACGATAAAGAGGCATACCAAAAAGCCGCTGAGGACTCTGAAGCCATTAGTGCTTTCTATTCTAAAGAGCACGTCTTAGAAATTTGGAAGGCTTACTATCCTCGTATCTACCAAAAGCATAAGGATGATAAAGGGAAGAAAGTTCCACTACCTCAAGACTAAGAATCTAAGACAGAGCCTACTATGTCACTATAAGCGAGCCCTTCAAGTGGAAGCGGCTCGCTTTTCTTTAATAATTCAAACTCGCTTAAGATTTGTTTGGAATAAGAAACAAAATCCGGTCGGCTTTCCTTCTTTTCAAGTGAAAGATCAAAAGAAAGAGTTAACCGAATTCTAAAAGATTTGGAAATGAAAATCTTGATGGCTTCTTGATCGCCTCTAAGATCTAGATAATGTCGTGAAAGCTCAAAAATTCTTAAGTGATCAAAGGCTCTATTCAGATGATTGGTTTTGGATAAGCCGCCATCGTCGCGATAAATGTATAGAGGATCTTTAATCGAATAAAGAGTAAGAGGAGAAAGAAACAGAGGGACAAGAAAAAGGAAGTCCTCACCTATAAGATTTTCTCCTGGCGGAAGAAAAAGAAAGTCATTCTTAAGAATAAGTTCTCGGCGGAAACATTTACTCCAAAGAAAAGAACGAATAGAACCGTCAGATAAAAGAAGATCAAAGGGCCGATAGCCAGTAAATTTCCCTTCTCTAGTTAAAGGAAAACTCACCTTTTTCCCGTTTCGTAATAAATAGAAAGAAAAATTGAGACAATCCGCACCACTTTTTTCTAAAACGGATGTCATCTTATTTAAAGAACCAGGGAGGAGAATGTCATCTCCATCCATAAAGTAAACATACTGGCCAGACGTCGCCAAAAAACCAATATACCGGCTTTTGGAAACACCTTCCCGCGTTCCGTTAAGAATAAGAGAAAAACGAGAATCATCTTTAAGAATGGACTTAACAAAAGAAATATCGTCGTTAAGTCCAGAAGGATCCATAACTACAACTACTTCCAATTCTTCTTTGAACAATTGGTTTTGGAGAGAAAGAATAGCTTCTTTAAAATTAGACGATGGTTTATAGACAGGAATAACGACAGAAAGCTTCATTAACTTTTATTTACCTTCCATTATCCTGGCGCCATAAATGCTGCCAATTCGATTCGCTCCCGCTTTAATGGCAGCCTCCATAATAGGTTTACTAATCATGCCAGTTGAGGCTTTTAAACCCATTTTTGGTCCAATGCATTTTCTGATTAAAGCGATATCGTCTAAACTTGCGTTACCCGCTAAGCCCGTACCGGTAACAATCATATCAGCCCCTCCAACTACTATGGCTTGAACCGCTTTAACTAGTTGAATTTTATTTAGCATTCTACTTTCAATAATAACCCCAAGTAAATGCTGCCCGACGGCAGCTTTTATCGAAGAAGTTTCCCGTCGAATAAAATCTTGATCTAAAGCTTTTTCCATCGAGATATTGGCAACTACAAATACTTCATCAGCCCCTTCATCGATGGCGTCTTTAGCATCGAAGCCTTTAGATTTAGGGGTTCCACTTCCTAGAGGAAAAGAAATCACGGTTGTAACTTTGATTGAAGTCCCTCTCAAGAGAAGTTTAGCAATTCGAACGAAACTCGGAGCAACACAAACTGAATAAAAGGAATATTTCTTGGCTTGGGCACAAAGAAGACGGATGTCATCAATAGAAGCATCCGGAGATAACAATGTATGATCAATGACTAAATTGACGTTCATGTAGCACCTCTTTCCCTATATTCTACCAAAGCTCCACTATATTTATATAGAAAAAGAGCCCAATTCTTTTTGGGCTCCTCTAATGCGTTTCCGCGTTAATTTACTTCTTTTCTTCTTTTTTAAGATGAAGGACGTCTTTGCCATCATAGAATCCACAGACGCTGCAGACACGGTGACTTTTGACAACTGCGCCACAGTGTGGGCACTTGGTAAGACCTTCAACCTCAAGTTTGAAGTGACTTCTCCGCATTCTCTTTGCGGTTTTTGATGTTCTTCTGAATGGAACTGCCATTGTTTCTCTCCTTTAGCCTCGTTAATTATAGTTAAAGCGAAGCACTAGTCAATGAAACTTTAGACAATGTCCTAAAATTGCAATACTTAATCGATGAAATCAACCTATTGATGGTTTTTGTTCTTGCCAAGCCAGATAACTTTGGTTGGAGTAGGCTTAACAACTGGAGTTGGAGCAACTTCTTCAACTACAGGAGCTGGGGGGAGAGAGGCTAATGTCTCATCAACAATCTTCTGGCGGTAGGCCTCGAGGTCGAGGACATTCTTTCCGCGATCAGCAATTCTTAATCCGCAAGAAACAAGGACAGTGATAAGGAAACAGAATCCAAACAAGAAGTAAAGCAAGGAAGTAAGGATAAGATAATCAAAACTTCCTTCCTTAAAGATAGAGTTAACAAGTGAAGTCAAATTAAGGAAAATAGTAACAGACCTAATATCTAATAAAATAGGTGTAATTCCTAACAAGACGAGAACAAAAGACATAACCTTCCCACCCAATTTAGAACATTTTACTAAATAAAGGAAAGATCCACATAAAGCGCAAACAACTAGAAGGACATATAAGATAAAAGAGTACATTCTTTCTTGATTAAAAGTAAAACTTACAGAAAAGAAAGATTTAAAGAATGCGTTACAAACAATAGCAAACAAACTAAGCGTGCTAACAAAAATACTTGCTTTTCTTTGCTTCGCTAGAGCAAAAATGAAAATTAAAATGCCAGCGACTAATAAGAAAGAAAAACAAATTAAGTCATAGAGATATGGAATTTGAACTAAGAAGGAAAAATCTCCAGCTTTCATAAAGTCCATTTCCGGGAAAAGAATGGTAAAAAGTCCTAAACCGCCTACAAGGAAGGCAAAGATTCCAGCAAAAATGTCTGTTATTTTAATGGAATGCCGAACTTTTTCAGCTTTTGTGACGCAGAGTAATGTCCCCTCTTCGCCCGTCGCGCAACCGCAGCCACAGCCACAGGAACAACTATTTGCATCGTTGGGTTTATTTTTCATGATGAATTACCTCTTGATTGATTATGGAAACTTGGCCGGCAAAATGGAAGAAGAAAAGAGAAATTGAAAGCAAAATTAACAATTCAATTTTGTTTTTGTTGATTCAAAGGACTGAAAATAACCTTGCTCATTTGCCCCACATCTTCTTGTTTTCCCCTAAAAGAGACTTCGACATATTCGCTAGAATGTCCGATGCAAAGCCCAGTTTTTTCGTTATAGGTTTCAGGAAGAACCCAAAGGGCTTTCCCAAAGAGGGATGTTTCGTATGCCTTTTTAAGAATTTTTGCTAATTCAAGCATCTCATGAACTCTCTTTTCCTTAACTTGAGGAGAAACTTGCTCAGGAAAAGAAGCTGCTCGAGTTCCCTCTCGAGCAGAAAAAGGGAAAACATGGACATCAGCGAAACCACATTTAGCGACAAAACGAAGGGTTTCTTGCCAATTTTCATCGCTTTCTCCAGGGAACCCGGCGATTAAGTCAGTCGTAAGGGCAATGCCTGGCCTCGCTTCTTTTATTCTATTGATAACCGATAAAAACTTCGTGGTGTCATAATGCCGTCCCATCTTTCTTAATACTTCATCAGATCCACTTTGAAGGGGAATATGTAAATGAGAAGCTAAAACTTCACTGTCTTTAAGAAGACCTAGTAACTCCTCGTCAATCTCGCTTTCTTCCAAGGAACCAAGTCGGAGTCGAGGAAGAGAAGGATTGCTATCAAGGATCATTCTTACTAAAGAAGAAAGATGAGGAGCCTCATCTCCAAGATCAAAACCATAGCGGCCAATGTGAATCCCGGTTAAAACAATTTCACCGTACCCGAGAGCGACTAGTCTCTTGGCTTCTGCTAAAGTATCATTCACTTCACGAGATCTTGAATTACCTCTTAAATAAGGAATTAAGCAATATGAACAAAAATTGTCGCAGCCATCTTGAATCTTTAAATAACCCCGAGTTCGTTCGCCAAAAGCCACGCTCCCAAACTCCTCATAATGAGCTTTTCTACCTTCGTTAATACTGAGGTTGAGGGGAACACCGTCTTTTAAGAAAGAATCTAAAGCAAAGAGAATTTCACCTCTTTTAAAGGTACCTAAAACTATTGCTGCCCCATCATCTATACATTCTTGAGCGTGTTTTTGGCTATAACACCCCATAACAATTACCACCGCTTTTGGAGCAAGACGCACAAACTTTCTAATGTGTTGACGGCTTTTTTGATCCGCGGTCGAGGTCACAGAACAGGTGTTAATAAGAATTATGTTGGCTTCTTCAATACTTTTAGCTTTTTGATAACCCCTCGATAAAAAGGAGCCTTCAATTGCTCTAGTCTCGTACGAATTAACCTTGCAGCCCAAGGAATGAAGATAATAAAGCATCTTTAATGATTCCTCTTCTTCATTTCCAGTTCGTGAATAAAAGTTGAAGAAAGGAGCCTCATGTCTAATAAAGAACGAAGGAAAAGCTCTCTATCATCAGAGAAATAAGCTTCAGCAACCTTTAGACTTCTTTCAATCATATGGGTACAAACGGGTCTTTCCAAATCCTTATCAAAGAACGCTACTTGAGCATCCAAGCGCCCTTCTTCGTTAATGAAATACAGTGATTCGGCGTCAGTATCATAGGCAGCTAAGATCTTTCCATTATCCAAAATAGGAATAAGACGAGAAAAGCCGCTGACAAAAAGTTCGCGTCCATAAGTTTCGAAAGCATCGACAATTAAGGATTCAAACCGAGACAAAAGCTTCCGGTACGGTTCTCCCCCGATTTTTTCTAATCTCGCCGCATAAATAGAATTAAGACTGCGAGGAAGAAAAGGAACTATTATTTTTCTTTCTCCCTCCTTAAAAGAAGGAAGTCTTTCTAAAGTCGCCTTCTGAAGAATAGAAAGGCGTTCTAAGTCAATTTCGATCCCTTTCTTTTTGGCGCTCGCGCTTTCTTCGGCATAGAGTTTCTCTAAAGTTCGTTTAGAAGAAAGACCTCTAATTAGAATATTAGCTCTAACAACATCAAAAGAATTTTCAGCTTTAAGGAAACGTTCAAACCTCTCAAAAGGCGCGAGAAGCGAGACGTTCTTTGTATAAAAGACGCCTTCGGGAGATAAGAGGTAGGAGTTCTTCCTTTGATGTTTTACTGTTTCTTCAAAAAGTCCCATCATTTCTCACTTTCATAAGAAAAAGTCGAGCACACATAAAGAGATGCGGTTTCCGCTCGAAGAATAGAAGAACCTAGAGAAACAAAATTGAATCCGCACGCTTTAGCCTTTGTAGCCTCTTCATCACTAAATCCGCCTTCTGGTCCTATGAGGGATAAAACACTATCTCCTGGTACTAAATCTTTAAAAGCCACTGCTAAAGTTTCGTTGCTTCCTGCCATTCCTTCATACGCAAAAATTTTCTTGTCAGAAGGAACTAAAAGAGTCTCTTCAAAACTATAAATTTTCTTTATGGTAGGAACATCTCCTCGTTTGCACTGAAGAGAGGCGTTTTCACATATTTTCCGGTACCTTGTGAGTTTCTTTTCTTTTTCTTTCTCATCAAGTCGAACGATTGTTCTTGAGGAAAGAAAAGGGACAAATTCATTAACTCCTAATTCAGTTCCTTTTTCTAACACTAGGTCGGTATGATCACCTTTAAGTAACGAGAACGCTAAAATTAGTTTGCTTGGTTTTTTCTCAGTTTTTGAACAAGAAAGGACTTTAAGAGTCTCAGGCAGGAGACAAGTTATCTCGCATAAAGCAACAACCCCATTATCAACAATCTCAACTTTTTCTCCGATATTCGCTCGTTTTACGTCAAAAAGATGATGGGAATTCCCATCATCTAAAATAGCAAAACCGTCTTTTATAGACCCGAAATAACGATCCATGTCACCTCAGGAATTCGCCATTCCCGTCCTTTAAGGAATCTCGGACTAATAAAGAAATACCAAAACCTAAATAAGCAGCCCAAACAAGCCCGAAAGCAACAAGAAAGCCAAACCATGATAATGGCGTGCAGAACGTTAATATCGAACCAACGATGCCGACAAAACACAGACTGCACAAAAGGCTTAAGATGCCTCTTTTGTTATAAAGAAGGTAAAAGTCGTGAGCGCCAAAATAGCCAAACAGACAGCAAAGAACAATCGCAACATTCTTGCTTTTACTCTTGTAGAGTTTATATTCGCCGCTTAAAGGATCGATGTGACGGGTAATGTCCATCGTCTTATAAGACTCATCGATAGGTTTCTTTCCCCCACAGTAAGGGCAAAGATCCTTATCAAAGCTTGTGATTTCTCGATTACAAAATTTACAGCGTGGCATGTGTTTGTTTCCTAACTATCTTAGTCTATATCATTTCCGCTCTCTTTTGATAACGAAAAGGAAAAAAGTAAGACTTTTCTTCTCTAGTAATTAGTCCGATCACTCTTTCTTAAATATTCTTCGTAAAGAGCTAAACATTCTTCGCGGTGATCAACCTTCATGAAGGCTTCTTTAGCTCCTTCTTTGCTCATCTCGTAAAAACGTTCATCCCTAAAGCCAATCTTAGCGGTATCAACGACATTACATCCGTAATAAACCATATCGATGTTGGCCCATAAAATCGCCCCTAAACACATCGGGCATGGTTCGCCAGTGGTATAAATAACCGAGCCAGAAAGGTCGAAGGTCCCTAGTTTTTCACAGGCATCCCGGATAGCCATCATCTCACCATGGCAAGTTGGGTCATGGCGCTTAACTACTTGGTTATGTCCTCTTCCAATGATTTTGCCATCTTTAACGATAACCGCTCCAAAAGGTCCTCCTTCTGAAGCTTCGATTCCTGCATAAGCCTCTTCGATAGCAACTTTCATAAACTCTTGATTACTCATAAACTTCCTCCTGCGGCATTAAAAGCCTTTTATCGAAAGCACCAACAATAAGAGGTATTAGTCCCATAACTAAACCAATTACGCCTGGCACTAGCAATCCATCACTAGGCAACGCGGTCATATCTCCTCCAGCGGGAGATAAAGCATTATTGAAGACCACTCCCGAAAAAAGAAAAGCCACCCCGGCAACCCCTAGAAGTCCAGAGGCTACCATATAGAAAGTAAAGGCTTCCTTTCTTTTTGAAAAGAACAATCCACAAGAAATAGCCAACAATCCCGCTCCAATAATATAGCAGACAGTAACTATTTTATAGAAAAGGTTCCCGCTCAATTCAAGAGCAGTTTTTCCATCACTTCCCAATATCCCTATCGCCTGTCCCCCAAAGATAAGTTCCTTCGCTCCACCATAAATTGAAGCAACAGGACGATTCTTAAAAGAGGATAAGTCAAAACTTAGTAATCCCGGATAAGACAAAAGAAAATATAGTCCAACAAAACTAAGTAAACATCCAAAAATACCAATATAGATAAAGGTCGGAACAACTTTTCTACTCATGGAGTCATTATCCTTCGACTTTCATCATCTGTATAGTCTTGAATCAGCCATTATTTACGGAAGAAGTTGCGGAAACCGCCCTTCTTCTTACTTTCTTCTTGCTTGTTGAATTCTTTAAGCAGTTCCTTTTCAGCATCAGTCAAATTGGTCGGAGTGCTCACTTTGACGTGAACATATTGATCTCCTGGTTTACCACTTCGGAGATCTTTAACGCCTCTCCCCTTGAGTTTAAGAATTTGATCAGGCTGAGTTCCTTCTGGAACATTAACCGAAACATCCCCATACACAGTCTTAACATCCAGGCTAATACCTAAAGCACAATCAACAAAAGAGAGAGGAGCATTGATATGAATGTCATTGCCTTCTCGAGTAAAGATGTCACTTTTTGCGACTTGAACTTCGACGTAAAGATCGCCGTTTGGACCTCCGTTAACTCCCCGGTTGCCCTTTCCTTGAACCCTAATTTGTTGGCCTGAACTAATGGAAGCAGGAATATTAACATCTAAAGTTTTATGAACTCTTTCATATCCCTTTCCTCCACATTGAGAACAAGGTTTAGACACTATTTTTCCACTGCCACCACAACGATTGCAGGGTCCTTCGCTTTCCATAGCCCCAAAGATCGTCTGTTGACGAACTCTCACATATCCACTTCCGTGGCAGTCCGGACAAGACACAATATCGCTAGGCGAAGCGGCCCCAGTCCCTCCACAGTGTGTGCAAGGCTCATCATAAGTTACCGGAACGGAAACACGGGTTCCTTTGATAGAATCCATGAAATTGATCTTGATGCGATAAAGAGAATCATCCCCTTTACGAGGACCATTGCCTCCAGAACGACGACGAGCACCCCCGCCCATTCCTCCGCCAAAAAAGCTCGAGAAGATATCTCCTAAATCGACGTCTCCAAAACCAGCTCCCGAGAATCCACCACCAGCAAAAGGATTTCCCGCTCCACCAGTCGAAGCTCCTTGTTCAAAAGCAGCCATTCCGAATTGGTCATATTGCTTTCTTTTGTTGTCATCAAAAAGAACATCATAAGCTTCTTGAATCTCTTCGAACTTTTTAGGAGCATCAGGAGATTTGTTTAAGTCAGGATGATATTGTTTCGCTAATTTTCGATAAGCGCTTTTGATTTCGTCTTTGCCTGCAGTCTTACTGACTCCCAGGACTTCATAAAAATCGCGTTTCATTTTTGCCTCCTTAATAAGCCCAAAGGCGCCCTCCCTACCGGAAGAGCGCCTTGAGGCGGGCGTAATTACTACTTCTTGTCGGTGAAATCGGCATCAACGACATCATCAGGTCCCGTCGAAGTTGACTCTTTAGCAGAGGATTCGCTTGGTCCGGAGGCAGTGTTAGCAGCACCCGCTCCAGCTCCTTGAGCTTGAGCAGCGGCGGCAGCAGCATCTTCAAGTTTTCCAACAATTTCGCGAAGCTTATCGATATCGTTACTAGCGATAGCGCCTTGAGCTTCGTCACGAAGTTTGGTCATTTCTTCTTTTTGTTTTGGATCAATCTTGTCACCTTGTTCCGTTAAAGTGCGGTTGATTTCATCGACAAAGGTTTGAGCTTTGTTTTTGATTTCAATATCACCTTTACGCTTCTCATCAGCAGCCTTATTTTCCTCAGCTTCTTTGATCATGCGATCAATATCGCTCTTAGATAATCCGTTGCTGCCAGAGATGGTAATATCTTGGACTTTTTGAGTATCAAGATCTTTAGCACTAACCTTGACAATACCGTTAACGTCGATGGAGAAGGTAACCTCAATTCGAGGTTGTCCTCTTCGGGCTGGACGAATGCCATCTAAGGTGAAGTGTCCAAGTAATTTGTTATCATGCGCCATTGGACGTTCGCCCTGGTACACCATGATATCAACAGCAGGTTGATTGTCTTCGGCTGTCGAGAACGTTTGAGATTTAGTAGTAGGAATTGTGGTATTTCTGCTGATGAGAGGAGTCAAGACTCCGCCAAGAGTCTCAATACCAAGAGTTAATGGAGTGACGTCAAGAAGGACGACATCTTTAACTTCTCCAGCAATGACGCCACCTTGAATAGCAGCACCAATAGAAACAGCTTCATCAGGGTTGATAGAAAGATTGATAGTCTTTCCGCTCATTTTAGTAACAAGTTCTTGAACGGCTGGCATACGAATAGAACCGCCAATCATCAGAATTTGTCCGAGATCGTTATAGGAAAGTTTGGCATCCGCTAAAGCTTTTTCCATTGGGATACGGCATCTTTCAAGAAGATGCTTGGTAAGATCTTGGAACTTAGCTCTGGTAAGTTTGCCTTCCCAGTTGATAGGTCCATTAGCACTCATACCAATGAACGGAAGGGAAATCGTGGTTTCGAGCGAACTTGAAAGCTCGATTTTCGCTTTTTCAGCCGCATCAAGGAAACGTTGTTCAGCCATCTTATCGGTCAAGCTAACACCAGTTTCTGCTTTGATTTGGGCAGAAATGTAATCGGCAAGAACGTGATCCCAGTCATCTCCGCCTAAAGAGGTATCTCCACTTGTCGAGAGAACTTGGAAGGTTCCATCACCAATATCAAGGATGGAAACGTCGAGAGTGCCACCACCGAGGTCAAAGACTAAAACCTTTTCAGCTTTGTTGCTGTCGATACCATAAGCAAGGCAGCTAGCGGTTGGTTCGTTAATGATTCGAACAACATCAAGACCGGCAACAGTACCGGCATCTTTTGTTGCTTGACGTTGGGCATCATTGAAGTAAGCAGGAACGGTAATAACCGCTTTCTTAACTGGCTGTCCGATACTCTTTTCAGCATAAGACTTCATATAGGCCAACACTTTGGCGGAAATCTCTTGCGGAGTGAAGTCCTTATTTAAGCAGTTAATGTGGAACTTATTTGATGAACCCATCACACGCTTAGCGCTTCTTACAGTATCAGGGTTGGTGATGGCTTGACGCTTCGCAGCATTGCCAACAATCTCTTCCCCTCCAGCTTTAAAAGCGACGATAGACGGGGTGGTATTTGTTCCTTCAGGGTTAGGAATTACTTTCGCTTTTCCATCAGCCTGTAAATAGGAAATGACACTATTGGTCGTTCCTAAGTCAATTCCAACAATTATTTCTTTTGCCATAAATTATTTTCTCCTTTAGGCCTTATTAGCCTCATTAATGGTTTCTTTCCCTACTGATTCATCATCAGTTTTTGGGGATTCTTCAGGGGCCACATCTTTTGTAGCCTCTTTCTTCTTCGAGACGCTGACCATCACTGGTCTGATCATTCGATCCTTTAATTGATAGCCTTTGGCGAGGACAGCCACCACACGGTTTTCCTCTCCTTCGCTTTCAACTGTATCAACCGCGTGCATGAAACTCGCATCGAAGCGATCTCCTGCATTTGGAATCAACTCTTTAACTCCTTCATTTTCGAGACTGGAAGCAATTTGACGGTAGATGTACTCGAATCCCGTCCGGTAATTCTTAGCTTCCTCTCCATTTGGCAGACAACTCAAGGCGCTATGGAAGGCATCTAAGGCCGGGATTAGACTTTCGATAAAGCCTTCAGCCCGGTATTTGACCGCATTGCGATGATCTTCTTCCAGACTTTTCCTTAAGTTTTGAGTATCGGCGAAGGCCCGATAATACTCATTTTTCCAATGGTCGGTATCCGCTTTAGCTTTTTCAAGTTCAGCTTGAAGGCTGACGATTTTTTCTAGGTTTGTCGCTTCCTTTTTTTCTTCTTTATTCATTTCTTTGGGGCTTTCGGCGGTGATTTCTTCTCCGTCTTTTCCTTTTTGTTTATCTTTTGGCATGTTGTTCCTCCTGCCGTATTAAAGTAATCTTCTAAGGCTCTTGCGAAGTATTCTAAGGTTCCAACTACTTTTTCGTAGTCCATTCTCGTCGGACCTAGAACGCTTAAGCTGGCGCCGTTTTCTCCAGGCAAATTTAATCCTGCTGAGACAATAGAGACATCTTCTAATCCTTCAACTTTAGTGCCGATATGAATAGTCACACCAGTTGCATCAGTCCCCCTGCCATCACTCACTGCTTTTCGTAAACTGCCAGGATTGTCAAGAAGACCTAACAGCATCTTCAATTTTTCCGCGGAGTTGGCGAACTCAGGTTGATTGAATAAGGCATCTTTTCCATAGAGACTTAGTCTTTCCCCTGTGAAGCGAACAAAGGCTTCTAACATAGCTTTATAGATGACATCATGGCCGACTACATAATCTGTAAGAATCGGACGCATCTTCTCCATTTTACCAACTAATTGGGTGATGGGAGTGCCAGCTAAACGATCATTAAGGAGTTTGACAGAATTCGCCACTTCTTCAGCTTTCATGCCTTCAGGAATGACAAATGTTTTGTTTTCTACATAACCCTTGTCGGTAACAAAGACTGCGGCTGCTGTTCTTTCTCCGATAGGAATGGCCTGAATGGAAACAAGTTTTTCCGAATCCCCACTCGAACCAAGAACCACCGAGACAAGATTGGTCATGTTAGAGAGAATTTCACAGCTCTCTTTAATAACTTCTTGAACGGATTTTGTTTTCTCATCAAGCACTTGGCTTAAAGCGTACTTAACTTTTTCGTCGACTCCGTCGCCTCTAAGATGAGTGACATAATATTCATAACCACTCTGGCTTGGTACTCTTCCTGAGGAGGTATGGGTCTTCTCTAGAAGTCCATCCTGCTCAAGAGCGTTCATTTCATTACGAATCGTCGCTGAGGAAACTTTGAGTCCATACACTTCAAGGAGTGTCTTGCTCCCGACGGGTTCAGCCGTCTTGATAAAATGTTCGACGATTAATTTTAGTATCCCGTCTTTTCTTGTCATGCGGCCTCCTTTAAGCAATCCTCTTTCAAGACTGCTAGCAACATTATAAGCGGACCGTTAGCACTGTCAACCTTCAAGTGCTAAAAAAAGAAAAATCCCTTAAGGGAAGGGCTAAAAAGTTAATGACAAGACTATCGGTGAGGATCCACCATCACTGTTTCACTTAACCGATCAAAGGCCGAACGTTCAGTATGGTTTGTAAGCATAAAAGCGGCGTTAACCATAGCGAAAGGTAATAATCCTCCCATGATAGACTTCAGGTAACATTCATAGAAAGAAAGGCGCCCGCCATCGGGATGAACCATCTTAATTCTCATTATCCACATGCCAAAGGAATGACTCTGAGTTAAATGAAGAGAAGCTCCATTCACGACGATATAGCAGCCATAAGAAAGTAAAATAGAAACAAGGAAACAAAGGAAGATTGAACGATCCATCGCTCCAAAGTGTAAAAGGATTACTAAAATAGCGATGCCAAAAGCCCACGATAAGATCTTATCGAGGATCCAAGCAATAACTCTTTTTTCGTAACGGGCAATTCCCATGGCATTAATATAACTCAAGAAGCACTCTATCTAGTAGAGAAATACCTAAATCTGTTGGAAAAATACTCCCGTTTTCACATTTTAGAAGCCCGTTATTAACGAGTTTTTCAAGTTTTTTTCCAGCAAATTCTTTGAAAGTTAATTGAAAACGGGAGGAAAAAGTTGTTTCTAAAAAGCCTTCCGCTAAGCGGAGATTGGTTAATAAGAAATACTCTATGGCGTCTTTTTTCCCTATTCTCGCTTCTTTCGCCTCGATTCTTTCTCCTTTTAGATATTTAGCTAGGCTTCGAGTGTTGGAATAATGGCTCCCATCGAGGTAACCGGAAGCTCCTAAGCCGATTCCAAGGTAGGCTAAATCATGCCAGTAAAAGAGATTATGCTTTCCTTCGTGACCATTTTTTGCGAAGTTAGAAACTTCGTAACGGACATAGTTCGCCTCTCGAAGTCTTTTTAAGATTAATTCGTATTGATCCGCGGAAATATCATCTCCACTTTCTTTAATACCCTGATAAAAGAAACGAGTGCCCGGAGAAACTGTTAAGGAATAAGTTGAAATATGAGGAATATCTAAAGAAAGAAGAGCCTCAATGTCTTTGTTTACTTCTTCGAGAGTTTCACCTGGTAATGAATAAATAAGGTCACAAGATATCTCGCTTATTCCATTCTCTTTAGCTTCTTTAACACACTTTTCAACATCAGAAAAGTTATGTTTTCTCCCCATAAGAGAAAGCAAACGAGGCGAACTAGATTGAACTCCGATGGATAAACGGTTCACTCCAAACTCATGAAGGAGAGCGATCTTTTCAGAAGTAAGAGAATCAGGATTAGCCTCAAAATCAAATTCCCCGCCCTCTTCTAAAAGAGGAGAAAGAAAAGATAGTAACTTCCTTAATTGAGTTTCATTTAAAGAACTGGGAGTCCCTCCTCCAATATAGATGCTCGGACAACTTAATGGTAAAAAGGAAAGAAGCTCCTGTTTAAGAGCTTCTAAATATTGTTCAACCCATTCTTCTTTATAGATAACCTTGGCAAAGTCACAATAAGCACAAATAGAAGAACAAAAAGGAATATGGACGTATAGAGGAAGACTCCTCACTACTTATCCTCGTCTTCTTGAGTCTCTTTAAACTCGTCTTCCATGGCTTTCTTAACGTCTTCATCTTCGACTGGTCGAACCAATCGAGAAATGGCGTCTTCAGCCGCTTCTTCTTCAGTTAAAGCCTTGATTTCAGGCTTCTTCTTTTCAGTTTTTGTTCCAGATTTTTGAACGGTTTTCTTTTCTTCAAACTTATCCATTGCCTTGAGAGTTTCTTCGTCATCAACGGGTTCAAGAATTCGTTTCATCTCCTCTTCAGCGATCTCTTTTTCGCTCTTAGGCTTGTCGTTGTTCTTAAAAGGCTTTGCGTACTTTCTAAGTAAAATAACCACGACAACAATGGTTCCAAAGATAAGCAAAAGTAAAAGTAAAATGATTAATGGATTAGAGAATATGTTGCTATCAAGCACATTAATTTTCATCTTTGTTTTCTCCTTGCCCGTTAGGCGTGTAAACGAATTTGTTTTTGACTTGTAACTTAGTGTAATAGCCTTCTTCAGCTAGTTTGTCCATCGAAGTGCGTGCGGTTTCATAAGCACAACGATTGAAACTCTTAAACTGCTGGATAACGTAATATCTTCCAATTGTGCAGTGAGAAGCATAGAAGAGTGCCTGTCCCTTTTTAAGATTAGGGTTTGTTTCTAAGAGATAACGAGCATACTCTTTCGCTTCCTTATCGCTTAAGCCCTCTTTGACAACCGACATGTCGATGGCTAATTCTCTTTTTCCTTTGTTAGAAGGAACCTTAAGAGGAGGAATATTCTTAGTCTCTTTGTTCGTAGCAACTATTGTCGCTTCGACATTTTCCTCTCCTTCATCTTTTTCTTCAAGAACAGTTGGCGTCTCGCTCCCTGTTTCTTCCTTCTTTTCGGGAATTAGTCCCTTATCAATAGCAATTTGGAGTTCGTTTCCTTCAATGGAATGGAACTCTTCTTTAAAGGTCTCAATCTTAATAGCCTTAATCTTTTCAATAAGTTTACCCGCTTCCTCAACGATGTTTTCACAAGCATTAAGAATAAAAGGCGTAAGATCCCCACTTCTTTGGACATCAAGAGTGATGTCTTTCTTCTTCGGCATATTAACTAAAAGAGGAAGCAAAGGAAGATAAAAGCTGCCGTTCCCAAAACCACAATTGCTTAGAATACTCGAAGCAAGCAATGAGGCTAACTCGTCATTAAAGAGATCAAAAGGCTTTGCGTAATCAAGGAAGTACAAGCAGCCTAAAGCTTTAACAATTGGCAGATAAGATTCATTGCTGATGAAGCTAAAGAAATCATCCATAAGAGGCTCGATGTAACGAGCAGGACAATAATCGTAATCACGATTAGTGATTGTAAAGAAACGATCATTCCCGCGATCTTTTTCTCGATAAAACTTAGTTAATTCAACCAAACCCAGCATTTTACTGTAGCTTGAGGCTAAGAAAGAATCATCAATCGTTCCCTCATCAACAACGAACGAATCACTCGCTTTAATAAAATTAAGTAAGGGTAAATGAGCAGGGTCTGATTCACAATAAGTACCATTAAGCATCGCTTTCAAAGAAAGATCGCTCACATTAATAGACTCAACATCCCTAATAGAAATTAAAGAAGGCAGTAACAAAGCTTTTCTCGCTTCGGAAATCATTCCTTTTTCCGTTAAGTTGTTGAAAAAAGAGGCCAACCTTTGTAATTCAGAAGACGCCTTTTCAATCTTGCTCTTAATGGTAGGAGTAAGAGTGAGATGGAAAGGAATATTAGCAATACTTCTAAAAGGAGTGAGGGTAATTTCGAAGCCTTTACGATAAGAAATAATCTCATTCCAGATGTAATCCACCATCAACGTCCCAAGGGATGCTGAAAGGTCTTTTTTACTAGAATAAGTCTCGTCCGTGTATTTAACGGCTCTTTGGGTGTAATCCATCAAAATCATTATAAAAGATGGAAGGAATGCTAGCAATGAGCAAAACTAAAAAACTACTAATTTTAGTAAAAAATAATCATTCTTCTTCGTCGTCGTCAAGGCTTAATACGCTCATGAAGGCTTCCTGCGGAACCTCGACAGAGCCGATGGATTTCATCCGTTTCTTTCCCTCTTTTTGCTTATCAAGTAATTTCTTTTTCCTTGAAATATCTCCACCATAACATTTGGCGAGAACGTCTTTCCTAACAGCCTTTAAATCTGCCCTAGCAACAATCTTCCCGTTAATAGCAGCCTGAATAGGAACTTCAAACTGTTGTTTAGGAATAATATGTTTTAGGCGGCTAACGATCCTGATACCTCGGTTATAGGCGTCCGGACGATAAACAATTGAAGAAAGAGCGTCGATAGGTTCCCCGTTAAGAAGAATATCCATCTTCGAAAGATCGCTCTTTCGATAGCTTTCCAGTTCGTAGTCTAAAGAAGCGTAACCTTTAGTAACGCTCTTAAGACGATCAAAGAAGTTAAAGATAATCTCACTTAAAGGAAGGTAATACTTAATGATTTGTCGAGTGTCGTCAAAATAAATAATGTCTTGGTAAACACCCCTCCGCTCCTGGCAAAGTTCCATAATGCCGCCAACAAATTCTTTTGGAGTCATTATTGAAGCATTAACATAAGGTTCATCAATTTCAGCAATTCTAGTCGGTTCGGGTAATTCACTCGGGTTATCAATAGAGATTTCGCTGCCGTCGGTTAACTTAATTTTATAGATAACACTTGGAGCCGTAAGAATAAGATCTAATCCGTATTCTCTTTCTAATCTTTCTTGAATAACATCCATATGAAGAAGGCCAAGGAAACCACATCTAAATCCAAATCCTAGGGCTTTGGAAGATTCAGGGGCAAAAGTTAAGGAGGCATCATTAAGAGAAAGCTTTTCTAAAGCATCTTTAAGGTCTCCAAATTTTTTGCTGTCAGTAGGATAAAGACCACAGAAAACCATAGGGTTTATCTTTCGATAACCCGGTAAAGCTTCGGCTGCTTGATTATTCTTAAGAGTGATAGTTTCACCTGGGAAAACGTCTTTGATATCCTTAATTTGAGCGGCAAGGTAACCAACTTCACCAGCAAACAGACCCGATGTCTTAATTTCTTTAGGTGTTCTTATACCAACTTCAGTCACTGTATAGGCTGATTTAGAACCCATAAGGAAAATCTCATCTCCGACTTTAACTGATCCGTTCTTAATGCGGATCATAACGATAACTCCCCGATAAGAATCGTAATAAGAATCAAAGATTAAAGCCTGTAAAGGAGCATTCTTATCGCCTTCTGGTGGAGGGACTAAGCGAACGATTTCTTCTAAAACCGCGGGAACTCCTAAGCCAGTTTTAGCGCTGACTTCACAAACATCCGCCGTCGAAAGACCAATTCTTTCTTCTATTTCTCGCTTGGCTAATTCTGGCTGAGCGCTCGGAAGATCAATTTTATTAATAACAGGAATAATCATGAGATCGTTATCGATCGCAAGATAGACATTAGCTAATGTTTGAGCCTGAACACCTTGAGTGGCATCCACAACTAAAAGAGCACCTTCACAGGCCGCTAAAGAACGGGAAACTTCATAAGTAAAGTCAACGTGCCCCGGGGTGTCGATAAGATTAAAAAGATAT
>Ga0172378_10001508_pt1 | contig 21572 bp, 12 predicted proteins | sample GrowelOW332metaG_FD_119755 | JGI IMG/M metagenome (GOLD analysis project Ga0172378, IMG submission 119755) | Groundwater microbial communities from an aquifer near a municipal landfill in Southern Ontario, Canada - Pumphouse #3_1 metaG | ecosystem: Environmental > Aquatic > Deep subsurface >... | reverse complement strand
GAAGTCACCGGAGTAAAAGAACTGGAAATCGTTCCTGACGAAATTTTTATTCAGTTTACTCTTAAAGAGAGATATGAAGGAAAAACAAAAATAACAATAGATCAGCAGAAAAAGAAATTATTCGACCTGTTGAAAAAAGCTAAAATAAATATAAAAAAATTATCTCTGTCGAATGCGAATGCAGAATATGTTCCCGTCAGAAAACGGGAAAAGGATGTATTGTCTTCCGAAGATTATATTTTAAAAGTAAGTACCGTTAAAGAAATATCCGAAGTCTGGAATATTCTTGACAATGTAGGAACAGATAAAGCCTATATAAGCAAGATAAGCCATTCTCATATTGAAGACTTTCAAAATCAGGTGAAAATAGGTGCCGTTAAAAATGCAAAAGAAAAAGCTATAAATTTACTGGGAGCCATAGACGAAAAGTTGGGAAAAGTATTGTTTGTGCAGGAACAAAATCAGTTTTCTCCAACCTATCATGCATTAAATACACGTTTATTAACAAAAAGCAGTGTGAAAATGAATAATGATGTAATAGAAAATGAACCTGAGATTTCTTTTAAAAAAATAAAATTACGATATACTATCTTTGTCAGATTTGCTATTGACCAAGAAAAGTAAAAATAAGTTCCGGATAAACTTGACCAATTTTTAAATTACACAAATTTTCAAAAAATATGGTAATTGGATAAATCTAAAATTGTTTTTTTAAAGGGTGACTACATACATATATTTTTAGAAATATTTATTTTTCGTCTATCAAAACTTAAAGCACCCAGTCTGTTTTTGCCAAAAATCCATGAACCTTCTTACATATCATAATTGTTTATGATTAACAGAAAAAAAACTGCAAATCACGAAAAATATAATTTTATAGAAATATTGGTTTTATAAAAAAATATTGTTTAAAAATTAACTTTATTATAAAATCAGAGCTTAATTTTCTATCCCCCAGCTAACGCGAATTTTTCACTGACTGGTTTAATAGAATCAACCAGCAACAAAAAAACTGTCAAATGTCACAAATTCAGAACAGATAAAAAAATATTACTATTTATATAACCACGATTTTTTTAGCAACGTAACATCTGTAACTGACAAATAAGTGTTTTTAGACTGGCTGCCCGCACAATAGCCAAGTAATAAATGTTTTTTATCTACAAAATGAATCGCTATGTAGCAAAGCCATAAATCAGGGTCTCCATTAATATTCTTTATATGTTTCCATGTTTTCCCTTCATCTTTTGAAATTGCAGAAGTAAGTGGTGTCCTTCTGTCTGATTTCCCGTTATTATTCCACACCAGAAGCCAGTCTCTGGTTCCAGGAATTTTCTCAATTGTAGCGGGTGAGATAGGCGAAACAATATTACTCTTTTCTATAGGGCTCCAGGTTTTCCCCAGATCATTAGAAAAAGACAATTGCTGCCAACCCCCTGATGCTCTTATATACATCATTATACGACCATCTCTCATTTCAATCAATCCCGGTTCCTGCGTAACGATACCTTTAGGATTGGGCACCTGAGCGCTTGAAGTCCAGGTTTGTCCATTATCATCAGAGTAATAACTAAATAAATCCCCCACGGCTTTATCTTCTCCTCCCGGTACACAATGTCTGGCAACCGCCATAATCAGTCTTCCATCTTTCAACTTGATTACTCTGTCATTATTTAGTACGAAGTAGCCTTTTTTATCTGTTATACAGGGTATGGCATTGCTCCATGACTTAGCTTCATCTTTCGAAATGCGCAACATCGGGATGCAATCTATTCCTGAATTTTTCTTCAGGTAAAACATGCCGATATCATCATTTTGTAAACGCAGCAGCGAAACCGACATTATATTCATGCCCCCTTCATTGGGTAAAATTACATCGTCTTTCTGTGTCCAGGTTTTACCGCCGTCATTAGAATATCTACCTGCTAAAAAAGCAGGGGCATTGTCATCAGCTGATTTTTGGTTATACCGGGTGTACACAAACAAAATTCGTCCATCTTTAAGGTTCACGAAATCACCTTCGCTATTACGCGGGTTGTTTTCGGAAGGGGACAATTTTAACACAGTTTCTGGGTATTTCCCGGAATCAATCTGTTTCTGATTAACAGGAGTCTGTGCAAACAGTATACCGGTAATCATTAAAAAAAAATTAGTAAATAAAATTCTAATAAACATAATTACAAATAATAAATAACTTAAATTTTAAAAATATATTATAATATCGATAAATATACTTTTATATAGTAATAAAGATTCGTATCAGAATCTAACGTTAATCACAATTTTTATTCTCATTTTGTTCTCATAAATTTTTAAGCATAACGAAGAAAAAATTACGCATGAAATCAGATACCCTAACCACACAGTAACTGGGATTCTATTCTTTTTTATTCCCGAGTTGGCTTACTGAACGGACACGAAAAGGTTTCTTTTTTTGTGATTCAAAATAGGTGCGCATGATCACTTCCGCTAATATTCCAATAGTAATAAACTGAACGCCGGCAAGGAAAAATATCAATCCGAGAATTAAAAGAGGCTTGCCCCAGATATCATTTCCCATTAATTTTAATATAAAAAAATATATACTAATACCGCCTCCAAAAAAAAGAGCTATAAGTCCTATCCCTCCAAAAAAATGCATAGGTCGCTGCATATATTTTTTAAAAAACAACATCAGAATAAGATCGCTAAAAACACGGAAAGTACGGCTAAGATTATACTTTGAACTTCCGAACTGGCGGGCACGATGATTTACATCTACCTGAGTTATTCTTGTTGAACCTTCAAGAGCAAGTAATACAGGGATAAAACGATGCAGTTCTCCGTAAATATGAATACTTTTAATTGCTTCGCCTGTAAAAACTTTTAGTGTACAACCAAGATCTTTCATTTTTGTACCAGTAGATTCTCTTATCATATAATTGGCAATTTTACTTGGAATCTTCCTTAGCAAAGCTCCGTCCTTACGGTTGGCTCTTACTCCGGCTACCATATCGTAATTACCTTCTTTCAATGCTTTAAGCATCATTGGTATATCAGAGGGATCATTTTGTAAATCTCCGTCCATCAATGCTACATATACTCCTTTTGCCTGATCAATTCCTGCCTGCAAAGCAGAGCTCTGACCATAATTACATTTTAACTCCACCAGAAAAAAACGATCATTATCTATCGAAAGAATTTTCTCACGTGTACTATCACCGGAACCATCATCCACAAAAATAGCTTCATAATCAATTCCCTCCAGTGATGTCTGAATTTGCTGACTTAACGGCTCAATATTCAACTCTTCATTATATACACAAACTACAAGACTTAACTCCGGCATAAATTTCCTTTTTTATTCAATTCAAATACTATTAACAAATGACAACCTTAAAAACCTAGTCTTTCCCTTATTTCAACAGGAATGGCATTCTTATTTACCATAATACTGGTTGTTTTATATCTGACAAATGGATGGGAAGCAAAAAAGAATCCTCCATATTTATTATAATTTCCCCAAGAATTCTTCACTTTGTAATAGAGTGTACCATTCTGATCTTTTGCTGAGCCAACAATCTGAAGTCCGTGATCATCAGTTGTTTCATAATCATCAAAAGCCTTTTGTCTTATTTCAGCAGTAATCTCCTTTTCTTTTCCAGGTTTTTTAAAAGAATAAAGCTTTAAATTTTTTTTTGAATCATTAAGACTATCCCATTTGGAAAGTTCTGTCTCTGACATACTAAGTGTATCAGCAATCGGAACAACAGCAACACCATTTTTTGAAGAAGAAAATCCTTTTTCACTAACATCACTTGCCCATGCTACAGTATAACCGTTATCAACAGAATTATCTATAATTCTCATCATATCATCCAGGGGAACATTATAAACTTCTCCCCATAACCAGTTATCAGGGACTTCAAGAATAAATTTCTGATAGTAAGGATGATGAGTAAAAGAAGTTATCTCCACATAATCATCCATATTAAGCCCTACATAATCTTTTGCAAAACTTTTTGGCGTATATTTTTTCCTTTTATACTTAAAGGTTTCAGGTATTTCGCCAAGATAAGCAGTCAATGTATTGTCTATTACTTTATTCCATGCAGTACTTAACTTTTTATTAGGATTTTTTATCACCCCTTTAACCTGATCTTCAAGGACTTCGTCCATTTCTCCATGAATATGTTTCATTTCTCCATAATTCAGTCCCTTGTATACAGATTCAGGAACGATACCATAATTTTTAATAACATAGGCAACATCATGAAAAGCGCCTCCTGCAGAAAAATTTATATGTCCATGCATACGAACCATCTTAACAGCCTTATCGTTATACGCATGCCATACAACAAACATCTCGGACAAATTCACCTCAGGCTTTCCCAGACGCATCATTTCAGATTCAAAAAAACTTAACCCAGAAAAAATCCAGCATGTACCTGAACTGTACTGATTTTCAACCGGAGTACATGGCGTATCTTTTAATATAGTAAACAGATATCCTTCTTCTTTTGTACTATCATCTTGTGCATATGCTGAATTCACGAATAACATCAGAACAGCAATAATAAGGAGCAGAGTATTATTAATTCTCATTTTTTAATTTTTTTCTTAAAATTAAAAGAAAAATTCGATCTGACATGAAAAAAATCACAAATTAAAAAATATATACTCAAATTTTAGAGAAGCAAAAATTCTAAACATAATTCATTTGATTTCTGTTTATTCAAGGTAATGTAACAAAATAAACTAACGGTTTAGACATATTCTTTTACGCTTTTCCTTTGTTGCAAAAGGATTAATAAACTGTAGCTATTATCAACTTTCGCGTTTTAAAAACCCGTAAAATCACCTCGTATATTTCCGTCACTTTATTTCGTAACAAACTCTAAGTTCTTTTATATTTAGGCAATGATATTAAAAATTTAGTACCTTTATTTAAAGTGCTTTCTATTCGCATCTCTCCTTTAACTAGGTTGATAAATATTTTTGAAAACTGAAGTCCAAGGCCTAATCCTTTTTCACCATTCGTACCTTCTTCAGAAACAATTTCGGTTTCTTTCAAAATATGATTTATCCTTTCCTGTAACATTCCAACTCCTGTATCTTCAACGCAGATGATGATATTACCATTAATTTTGGGATCCTTCTCACTAAAAATCGTAACTGTTCCTTTTTCCGGAGTAAATTTAATAGCATTTATTAATATATTTCTTATAACTGTAAATATCATATCCACATCTGTATTTACAACACAATTACAGTTAACCTTATTCAGCAAATTTACGGACTTATATAAAGCAATAACTTTGGTTAAAGAAATACTTTTTTCAACAATTTTTTTTACAGCTATTGGTCTTATATAAGGCTTTACATTTGGATTTACAGACTTTACCCAATACGATATATTATCGACAATTCCATCGAGAGATATGGCAGTTTTATTAATTAAAGTACTGTATTCCATTATCTTCCCTTTTGAATTCTCTTTTATGTCTTCAATTAGCAAATCACTAAACCCTATAATTCCACTGAGAGGATTTTTTATATCATGCCTCATTAATGAAATCATTTTATTTTTAAATTCCAGGTTTTTTATCAACCTGTCTTTCGCATATTTAAGAGACTGATTGTATTTTAAAAAAGAATAATAGATTGCAAACTGTTCACTAACACTTTGCAAACTTTGTATATCCAAAGCTGATATTTTAATGTTTTTATAATTATACCCCAATGATACAAATCCATACCATTCAGAATTCACAAAAACAGGAACAATAAGCAAATACCCTATTTCCAAAGGAGCTAAATGATTAATTTCTGCCTGAGAAAAATTCTTTATATATCCTGAGATTATTCTTCCTGCAGATAATTCCTGCTGTACTCTCATAAATCCATCTTTATAGGCTACACCCTGCGATTTATAATCTTTATTAGAAATACCCGGAGCAAAAACTTCTTCCTCACGTTTCGCAATTAAATCACCGTTCTTATCCGTAAAATTTTTATATACATATATATATGACGATTTAAAGGCATCAAGAAGATATTTCATAGCTAAATGAGGACTGTCTTTATTTTGTTCCGACAAAATTGAAGCACTTTTATTTAATGCATCTTCATATACTATTCTACGAAGACATTCTAACTCTATAACATTATTTATATTTACTTTCTTTATTTCAACAAGACACAGATTTTTCTCTAAAAAACTTGAAACGAAATATATATTTTCAAATTTTTTTAAGGAACACTCCCTAAGACAACGAGGTAAAAAGAATCTGTTGGAAGCCTTATCTTCAACAACAGATTTCATAATAGCAATAGTAACATTTCTGGTATCACTTCTTTTCAATAAAAAATCATCGGATATATCCTCTAATCCAAGAATTTCATACGCCTTATCATTTTTCTCAATAATAAAACCGTCACTGTTAACAATTAACAATGGAATATTAATATTCTTTATATTAACAGATTCTGGTAAAGAATTATTTTGGGATTTATCAAAAACATTATCTCGGTCAGTTAACTGACCGACCGTCAAATCTTCCGATTTAATTTTCTTTGTCTCTTCTATTTTATCGGTTATATTTACCTCAGGGATAGATATATATACACTGGTTCCTTTCCCCAAAATACTTTTTACCTTTATATCTCCTTTAATTAAGTTGATAATTCTTTTTGAAACCTGCATTCCAAGACGTGTAGTAACATCCCGATCTATATCTTTAGAACTATTATAAACCGGTTTATACATCTTATCTACAATTTCTTTCGCCAACCCGATACCAAAATTTTCAATACAAAGAAGGACATTCCCTTTAATTTCAGAATCCCTCTTACACGACATAGTAATTATAGTTCCCTGATTAGAATATTTAATAGCATTTATTAGTATACTTTTAAATATAGATAATACTATATGTTCATCCGTATATAAAATAAAATCTTTTTTACTTTTATCCAGTAGAATAAGGGATCTTTGGGAGGATAATTCTTTATATGATGATATACTTTCACTAATAATTCCTTTTGCAGATATTGGTTTTAAATCATAATTTTTATTAGAATATATAACTTCTATTAATTCTGACAAATATTCTAATACAGCATTAACTGTTTTTGCTGAATTATTTATCAAACGGCTATATTCAATTATTTTCCCCTGTAAATTATTTTTTATATTAAAAAGCAGCGAATTACTTAATTCTATAATTTCATCAAGGCTGTGTTTAACATCCTTTCCCATTATAGAAGTCATTTTATCTTTCAGAACCAAATCCTCAGTAAGTTCATCATTAGCATCCCTAAGTATCTGCCTTTTTATAGATAAAGAATAATAACTAGACAATTGATTAGATAATGTAGCTATAACTTTTATATCCAAAGCTGAAATATCTTTATTATTACAGCAAAAATTCATACCAACATAACCGAACCATTCATTATCTATAAAAATTGGTGCAATTATAAGATATCCAGTATTTTTAGGAGTAATAAATTCAGATTCATTTAGAGGAAAATTATTTAAATATCCTGTTATAATTTCCCCCTCTGATAATTTTCGTTGAAAGTTTAAAAGTCCATCTTTATATTTAAAATATTGATGTTTTGGATTATTTATTTCAGAAACAACACCCGGAGCACAAACTTCTTCTGAATATCTGGCACATAAATCCTCAGTTTTATCCTCTGTAAAATTCTTAAATATATAAAGAATAGAGGCGTCGGAAACGTCAAGAATATATTGCAAAGCTTTATTAATACTATCCTTTTCCAGTTTCATCAAAACTGATAAACTTTTATTTAAAGCTTTTTCATTCCTTATACGATGGGGATAATTTATTTCTATTTCATTATTTATATCTATCCTTTTTATCTCAGCAAGACAGAAATCATCTTTTATGTAGCTACAAGTAAAATATATGTTTTTTAAAGTTTCCGGCGACTTTTCATTTAAAGAAAAAAAAGGAAAATATATCTGATTAGAGTCCCTGTTCTCAACAATGGCTTTAAAAAAAGCAACAAAATAAGACGTGTTTGTCATGAAATCCAATAAAAGATTTTCAGGAATTTTATTTAATCCCAAAATTTCACATGCCTTATCGTTACTATCAACAATATAACCATTCGTACTAACAATCAGTAACGGAACATATAAATTACTTATATCTATATTTTTGTAAACAGGAACATTAACCATAGTTCTAAACCTTTTTAAATACGAGATAAAAATTCATAAAAATGTTCTATATAAACATAATAAAATATATGACAATAAACAAAATTTAAAACATAAAAAGTCATAAGGATCTTGAGATTCGGTTTGATGTAGTTCGCACAGCAAATTACATCAAATCAGTATTATCGTAAGCATTCGGTAAACCCCTTCTGTTTTTATAATAAATCCTTGTTCAATTTTTATAGATATCTAAAATATTCGGAGAACTCTGAGAGATTTAAGAAACTGTGTGAAGTTCAGTTTTTTGTTTAAAGCTGTGAGGAATTAATTCTGCATGATCCTTGCTGTAATCATTATCGTATTTGTGAACATTCTCAAGAAAGAAGACCAGCCAGTCGTTGAAGTTAACTTCGCTTGCCTCGCAGCATGCCATCATGGAGTAAACGATTGCAGCATTTTCAGCCAAATTATCCAACTGTTGTGATAATTTGGCAGTAAATTCGGGAACAACAGTACAGTCTTTCTGTAAAAAAATTAATGTTTAGTATTCTCATAATTTTCTTTCAATAAAATAAAATTCATAAAAATAAATTTTTAAAATCAGAAGATAGTTTTTCTGTTTATCAGTATATAACTTTGCCCCTTTTTATGGAAAGCTATTCATAAGAATGGCGAGTCTTATCGAACTAAAAAAACTTTAATTTTTAATCAAAATATCACTAAAAAATAATTTTTATACTACCTTTAACTTTTAAGTGGGCCACTTTGAATTAATGTGGTGAACCAGTTTTTTTTACTATTTACACTACTAAAAAACAATAATAATTTATGAAAGCAATAAGAGATAAAAAGGTATTAGTTAAAATAGTAGTCCTTACCATATTTATTGCGGGAATAAACATATCGGCAACCGCACAAAAATACAGCGATGGTCGCCCAGAGGCAACTTTACGTATGGATGCGAAGGATCATGGGATAGTACTTCGTTATGGTAACGGACCAACTCAATGCGATATCCTTGGCGCTCGTGATGTGTGGGTCTTTGAAGATAAAGGAACCTACTACATGCATTACGATGCTGCAGGTTCCAAAGGATGGTTAAGTTCTTTAGCCGTAAGTAAAAATCTTGTTAATTGGAAGAAAAAAGGTGTTATCCTTGATTTTGGCAAACCAGGTGAAGAAGACTCAGGGTCTGCCAGCTATGGTACTACATATTTCGATGGGAAAGTGTGGCATATGTTCTATCTGGGTACACCCAATGTAAGTGGTTCACCCGATTTGATTCCATCATTCCCATATCTTACAATGAAAGCTAAAGGAAGTAGCCCGATAGGACCATGGATCAAACAAAAGAACGTTGTTCCTTTTCGAACTAAGCCTGACACCTACTATTCCATTATAGCCAGTCCCGGTCAGATTGTCAGGAATGCCGGTGAGTATCTGCAGTTTTTCAGCGCTACAACCAAAAAATCAGGCACTCCTTACGTTCAACGCACTCTGGGTATTGCCCGTACGAAAGACCTTGATGGTACATGGTCTATTGATCCAAAACCTATAGTCCCAATCGAAGAACAAATTGAGAACTCTTCGATTTATTATGAAGAAAGCAATAAAACATGGTTTCTGTTTACCAATCATATTGGTATCAATAGTGAAGAGTACACTGATGCTATATGGGTATATTGGAGCAGGGATCTGAACAAGTGGAATCCGGAGAATAAGGCTGTTGTATTAGATGGTAAAAATTGCAAATGGTCAAACAAGTGCATTGGTCTGCCGTCAGTGATCAAAGTATACAATCGTTTGGCCATATTCTATGATGCACCCGGTGACAACAGCACCAGTCACATGAAGCGCAACATTGGGTTGGCATGGCTGGATCTGCCACTTTCACCCCCTGTGAAAAATAATGAATAAGTAAAACAATTCATTAGTAATATAAGCAGTATAGCTCAATATTCTCCTCATTCTGTTATATGAAGTGGGTGATGCCGATATTTGAACCCTTTCAGCACACATCAACAAAATCAATACCGACAAAATTTATTATAAGACTATTTCTATATTATACATATATAATTACTAATCAAAAAAACACTATTAAATATGAAAAAATCAACTTCTCTGTTTTTTATTCTAATAATAATTATTAGCTCAAACTTAAGTTTGGCGCAGAATACACATAACACATTTATGATTAATTCCAAAGGAACTATTAATGGTACTATTCCAGATTCATTATTATTCATATTAAATGACTTTTCAATTGGGACTCTTACATTCAAGGATGGTTCTAATCAAGCTGGTAAAATCAATATCACTACATATAATCAAAGAATCTGGTTTATAGACAACAAAGGAGATACATTAACTTTATCCAATAACGACGATGTATCGATGATCAGCGTTAAAAATACTACATATAAAAAAATCAATAATAACTACGCTGCCATTATTTCTGAAGATGGTGATTATACATATGGCATTATTAAAAATTTATTGATTCAGGAACCACCAAAAGAAGTTGCCTATGGTGGTACCAGTCAAACTTCATCTGTAAATTCGTATTCTTCATTCTTAGATGGATCAGGAATGCATATATTAAATAAATTTAAAGACACACCTTATATTTTCTCCGTAAATCCTATTATTCTTAAAAAATCCAGAGTCTATTATCCTACTAAAAAAAATCTAAAAAAGATTTTCCCTGTAAATAAAGACAAAATAGAAATATATCTGAAAAATAATAAAATAGACTTTGATAATGCTCTTCAAGTAAAAAATGTTTACGATTACTTTATCAAATTACAGAAATAATTAGACTAAATAAAAAGCCCACTCTGAAAAGTCGGATATGCAATTATTTATAAGTTTTAGTTAAAATAATTGCTTTGAACTTTATAATATTCACTTATTAATCAATAGATTGTATATAGTTATTTATAAACAATTTTTAAAAACCTACTTTTAAGAGTGGGCTCAATAAAACAAGTATAAATTTAAAAATGAAAAAAACGATTGGTCTGATTCTTATGACCTTTTGCATTGTACTTACAACTAATGCATATAATGGTGATGGGGTATCTTTTAATGACGGATGGCTTTTCCATAAAGGAGAGGCAGAAGGGGCTGAAAATGCTCAGTATCAGGATAAATCATGGGAAAAACTAAATTTGCCTCACGACTGGGCGATTTACGGTCCCTTTGATATTAAGTATAACCCCAGGTGTGGCGGACTTCCATTCTATGGTACAGGATGGTACAAAAAATATTTTACAGCTAAAAAATCGTGGGAAGGTAAAACTGTTCGTATTGCATTTGACGGAGCAATGAGCAATTCCTATGTATGGATTAACGGACATTTTCTAGGAAACAGGCCTTACGGATATATTGGATTTGAATATGATGTTACAAAATATCTTAAACCAGGTAAAGAAAATGTTTTAGCTGTTAGACTGACACCAAAAGATTTATCTTCAAGATGGTATCCCGGAGCAGGAATTTACAGAAACACATGGATTAAAATTGATGACGCTGTTCATGTAGGACAATATGGTACATCCATTACTACTCCTACATTAACAGAAGAGCTGGGAGTAGTACAAATTGAGACAGAACTGGTAAACAATTCTGCAAGCGATAAAAATGTAATTGTTAAACATCAGATTACCAATAAAAAGGGGGAATTAGTTCTTACCCTTAAAGATAAAGTACATATTAAAGCAAATTCAGAAGGTTTATCACAAATTTATTCACCACTCGAAAATCCTGAACTATGGAGTATTGAAAATCCTGCCTTGTATAAGGTTAAAACTATTGTTTTGGAAGGTAATAAAGAATGTGATGTATTTAACAGCAGATTTGGTTTCAGGACTATAAGATTTGAACATGACGGTTTCTTTCTGAACAATAAGAAGGTACATTTTAAAGGAGTATGTCTTCATATGGATAATGGCCCGTTAGGAGTTGAATTAAATATAAGATCAGATCAGCGTAAACTTGAAATTTTAAAATCAATGGGAGTTAATGCCATAAGAACCTCTCATAATCCACAATCTCCTGAATTTCTTGATTTATGTGATGAAATGGGTTTTATAGTATTAGATGAAGCTTTTGATGAATGGGAAATGCCAAAAGTAGAAAACGGATATCATGTCTGGTTTGACAAATGGGCAGTTACCGATATAAAAGATATGGTTCGCAGAGACAGAAATCATCCCTCTGTAATCATGTGGAGTCTTGGTAATGAAATACGTGAACAGAACGATAAACAAAAAGGCTGGACTGTTGCAAAAAAACTTGGGGATGCAGTACGAACTATTGATTTGACAAGACCGGTAACCTGTGGAATGGATGTATACCCTGCCCCGTTCAATGACAATTTTGCACAGCAGTTAGGTATATCCGGTATTAATTATAAACCCGGCTATTACGCCGAGTTATATAAAAAGTATCCTGATTTATTGTATTACGGTTCAGAAACAGAATCATGTACTTCGAGCAGAGGAATTTATCATCTTCCAGTTGAAAAATACCAGACTCATAAATCAAAACAGGTAACAAGTTATGACATTGTATGTCCATCATATGCATATCCACCGGATATAGAATTTTTCTATGAGAAACAAAATCCTCAGATAATGGGTGGATTTATTTGGACAGGATTTGATTATCTTGGTGAGCCTACTCCATATGGTGAAATAGATAACTGGCCATCACGCTCTTCTTATTTTGGTGCTGTAGATTTAGCCGGTTTTCCGAAAGACAGATTTTATCTGTACCAGAGTGAGTGGACAAAAAAACCGATGGTTCATATATTACCTCACTGGAACTGGAAGGGAATGGAAGGAAATAATATTCCTGTATTTGTTTATACTAATGCAGATGAAGTTGATTTATTTCTGAATGGTAAATCATTGGGCAAAAAAGTAAAAGGTGTGGATAAAACTACAATACCTGTTCATTTCTCCAATTATACGGGTGATACATTTAATTCTCCTTACAGACTGTCATGGAATGTTCCCTATAAAAAAGGATCTTTAACAGCTAAAGCATATAAAAACGGACTACTGGTAGCTGAACAAAATGTAAATACAGCCGGCAAACCAGAAAAAGTTATTATGTCACCAGACAGAAAAATTATTAAAGCCGACGGAAAGGATTTATCTTACATAACTGTTCGTATAGAAGATAAAGAGGGAAATTTATGTCCTAATGCTGATAATTTAGTACACTTCTCTGTAAAAGGAGACGGAATACTAAAGGCCGTTGGCAATGGTAATTCTGTTACAACCGAATCTTTTCAGGATAACAAAAGAAAAGCATTTAGCGGTATGTGTCTTCTTATTGTACAATCAAAAAACCAACCAGGCATTATTTCTGTAAAAGCTTCTTCAAATGATCTCTCCTCATCAAAAATAGAAATTGAAACTGTAAGATAAATAAATATAATCGTCCCCTTAAAACTTATAAACTTAAAACAAGGTACAGAATTTTGTATTTCTAAATCATAAACCCTGCACCTTTTATTATGTTTTCAAAAGGGAAAAACAACGATCATTTTTTTGTTTTCAACATTATAAGAAAAAAAAGAATAAAATTATCTCCAACAGATACTAAAAAATAACATGAAAAAATTGATCCAATCATTATTATCCGTATTAATTATTGTTTTAGTAGTAATATTTTCGTCATGTACTAAAAAAGATGATACTAAATCTTTAACTGAAATTGCAGCAGATGCATATGTATACGGACGGCCATTACTTGAAAGTTATGAGAATATTTATAGTTTTGCCATAGACAGCAAAAACAAACAGTATGCACCTGTAAACGAATTATATATTATTCGAAAACCATCAACGCCCAAAGATACATGGGTAGTTTCTCCAAACGCAGAAACTCCTTATATGCGTTCGTGGATTGATCTTACAAATGATGCCATTGTTTTAATAATTCCTAAAATTCAGGACAAACGTTACTGGGTTTGTCAGTTAATGGATGTTTACACCAATAATTTTCGCTATCTGGGCGCCAGAACAACGAAATGGGAAGGAGGTAAATATCTGCTTACCGGTCCTGAATGGAAGGGAGATATTCCTGAAGGTCTAACACAAATAAAATCAACAACTAACAATTGTGCAATGCTGGGAAGAATTTATTCCATGGGAACAGAGGATATTCCTGCTTTAAATAAAATTCAGGATGGTTTTAAACTGATGACTTTAAGCGAATATAACGGAGGAATAGCTAAAGCAGTGGACACTAAATGGTTAAAATCTATTGATATTCAAACCAATCCTTTGAAAATATATACCATAATTAACGAGATGATTCTAAAAAATCCTCCTGCCCGCGAAGAGGAACAAGATGTTGAAGCATTTAAAGCTTTAGGGTTTGGTAAAGATTTTAATGTAAATACTTTATCCGAAGAAACAAAAAAAGCACTCACAGAAGGTATTAGTATAGGTAAAACCAGGATACAAAATCAACTCTTGCCTGAAGATGGAAAACTGAAAAAATATAATGGCTGGTTAATGCCAAATGAAAATGTAGGAAACTTTGGACGTCTATATCTTAGCCGTGCGGTAGTTACTGTACAGGGATATATGGCAAATTCGCCTGAAGAAGCCGTTTATTGTTATGCTGCCACCGATGTAGATCAAAATCCACTTACCGGCGAAAATAAATACACAATACATTTTGATAAAGATCAACTTCCTAAGGTTGATTTTTTCTGGTCTGTTACCATGTATGACAATGAAAATAAATTACTAATTGAAAACGAGATTGACAGATATTCCATTGGTAATAAAACAGACGGTTTAGAATATAAGGATGGCTCTCTGGATATTTATATACAATCAGAAAATCCTGAAGATTCTAAAACCAGTAACTGGTTGCCTGCCCCTAAAAAAGCATTCTATCTTATTCTTAGAATGTATGGTCCTTCACAAAAGATCATTAATGGAGAATATGATATCCCAGGATTAATTGTTAATAAATAATATGATTCTATACCCTCTCCTATTATACATATTATACAGGCTTTTGTATTTGATAAAAGTATTATTGCCGGTTTTACAATATGGATATTAAACAAAGAAATCCCTCACTTTTGTATTTTTAAATTTACAAAAATGAGGGACTTTAATTATTAACTCATGTTTCTATAGTTTGATTACTTCACTTCCGGCAAGTAAAAAGGCTCCTGTTCCGTATACTTCCCAGCTGTCCTCTGAAAAATTATTGCGGGGATCACCTCCTATTGGTTGTACCCAGCCTACACGACCTTCTTCGTTTACACAACCACATAAGCTTTTCCATGCCTTCCTTACTGCCTTAAGATAGGTGCCCTTATCAAGTAACTTATTATTGATTCCCCATGCAAGAGCATAGCAATATAATCCTGAGCCACTGACTTCTCCTCCGGGATAAGATTCAGGGTCAAGCAGGCTTGCTCTCCACAGACCATCCTGCTGCTGTATGCTAATTAACTTTGCAGCCATTTCTTTATAAAGATTTTCATAAAAGGGGCGATTGGGATAATCAAACGGTAACTCTTTGAGTACACGAACCAGTCCACCCATTACCCATCCGTTACCACGTGACCAGAATATTTTCTTTCCATTAGCTTCAAGTGGTCCTGTACCGTCAGCTTTAATCACATAATTTAGATCTCTGGCAAACATATGTTCATCCTTATTATAGAGCAAATCAAAACATTCTTTAAAATATTTATCATTTGCAGCTAAATATTTTTGATTGCCCGTCGTAATTCCCAGTTTTACCAATGCTGCAGGAGCCATAAACAAGGCATCGCACCACCACCATTTGATCATTCTCACTGAATCCATATTAGGATATGGGTTATTAATAAAAGAATCCATCGCAGCTATAGTAGGCTCAATCATTTCTTCTTTTTTTTCTATCCTGTACATATCAATATACGTCTGACAAATTGTTGCATCGTCAGCATGATAATATCTTTTACCGGGCTTCCACTGAGTTTCTTCTCCCATTTTCATCAAATAATTATAAATACTCTTTGATTTGGTAGTCTCCCATGTAGCAAAAACTCCTTCATAAAACGTTCCGTTAGTCCAGTCGGTTATGTTATGTTTTGGATGATTCAATTGCCATTCAGCAGCATTAATCATTAACGATTTGATATGCCTTTTACTAAAACAGGGATCTGATGAAAATCCCATTATAGTTCCCAAAACTACAAAGACCATAAGAATTCTTAATTTTTTCATTGTGATTTTTTTTGTTATTAATTATGTATGGTAAACTATTTATTTTTCATTTCAAAAACCATACTCCCTTTTTGTGTCAGTTGTGTATGAGTTATTTTAAAATCTTTAATCTGGTGTCCGTTAATAAGCACTTTCACGATTTTTGTATCTTTGGAATTTTCGCCTTTTACACTTAATACAAATGGTTTCTGATTGTTACCTGAGTATATGCTTACTTTTTTAAACGAAGGCATTCCAAGAATATATTCAGGATTTGAAGGACATACAGAATAGATTCCCATCATTGATAAGACCAGCCATGCAGACATCTGACCTGAATCATCATTTCCACTTAAACCGCCGGGACCTGTTCCATACTCTTTACTAATAATTTTACCAACCCATTCACGTGTCTTCTCATGATTCCCCGCCATAGTAAACATATAAGGTGATTGCTGATCAGTTTCATTTCTGTGCCAGTAATGGCCATTGTCAAAAAAATCGTTCAGACGTTTTAAAAATGGTTTTTCTCCACCGAAAAGACTAATTAATCCGGGTACATCATGAGGAACATACCATGTATACTGAAATGCTGTTCCCTCAGTAATATAATCACATCGTACTTTTGGAGTAAAAGGCTTGATCCATGTCCCATTTTTATATCTTCCCCTAACATATTTCGTATGAGGATCAAAAACATTCATATAATATTCTGAACGCTTCATTAAAATCCCATAATCTTTATTTCTACCAGTTGCTTTTGCAAATTGAGCAAGAGCATAATCATCCATTGCATATTCTAACGTACGGGATACCTGTTCTTTCTTGTGAAAAGCGCAGGGAACCTTGTCCTCCAGAGGAATATAACCATATTTCATATAACTATATAAAGCCCTTCTACCCTTTCCATCTTTGTATTCGTCCATTGATGGATGATCAAAGGCATTTTTTCTCATATAATAATAAGCAGTATCAGTATTGAAATCAGTAATTCCCTTTAAATATGCATCTGCAATCATAGTTCCTGCGTGATCTCCAATCATTTCAGAAGTATAAGATGCCCACATAGGGAATATAGGCATCCATTCTCCCTGCTCTGCTTTTGCGATCAAAGACTTTACCATATCAAGGGTTCTTTCAGGCTCCAGAACTGTAAGCAGTGGATGAAGTCCTCTATAAGTATCCCACATTGAAAAATCACTGTAATATTCAAAATCTAAAGCTTTATGTATCAATGTGTCCTGTGCAAATCCGGGATAACTACCATCCCTGTCACTTGCTATACGTGGTAAAAGATAACAATGATAAAGAGCAGTATAAAATTTTACCATATCATCTTTAGTTCCGCCCTTAACACGAATCTTGCCGAGTTCACGGTTCCATATGTCTTCTGTTTTATTTTCAATTTCATCGAAACTAACACCGGCTATCTCTTTTTCAAGATTATTTTCTGCAGCATCTTCTCCTGTAAATGAAGTTCCTATACGAACATTAACTGTCTGCGATTTATGGAAACAAACTATTAGTTCCTGTTTTGTTTTCTGTATTATTGTAAAAGGGGTATCGAAACGATAAACAAACCATCCGCTAAATCCTGCTGATTTACCATGTCCCTGATAAATACGACGTACAGGATTATATCCGATAATTTCTTTTTTCTGCATATCATACCTTATTTTACCTTCCTGTTTTGAATTATTCATGCGGATATACAGGAAATTGTTCTTTTTACTGCCAAAATCAAATTTAAAAAATCCGCATCTTTCAGTTCCTGTAAATTTAACAGCTATATCATTGAAAAATACACTATACAAAGATGGCGTAGCTTTTTCTGTCTGATGATCAAGTACTGCTGAAGGACAAGTAATTACAGTATCAATTTTATTAGTGGAAAAAGGCATTATCGAAGAAGTTCCGTAATCCTTAACACAACTGCCGTCAAGCCAGTGAGATCCGCGAAAACCTGTAATATATTTGTCACTATAATAATAAGGAGACACACATTTTGTTTCTGTATAACGGGTTTCAGGAGTCCAGTTTGTCATACAGAAAGGACGTCCCACTGCAGGGAACGTCTGTCCTTTTTCCTCAGTTGAAGATTTCTTATTAGTAAGAGAACCTATAGTTGTAGCACAATCTGTACCTATCATTGGATCTACATACTGAATTATTGATTGCGCTCCCGCTTCAAATGGAAATAAAGAAATAAAAAGGAATATCCACTTTTTGGGGCTACTAAACTGAAAATGAATACAAGTATTACCAATATACATTTTTTTATACTTTTTAATTCCCATAAATCTATATATATTAATGATTAGTAATTTTTGTATTATACAACAACTATTATTCATCATTTTTATGGATTTTCCATAATCTAAAAAAACAATTCAGGTTCTTTTCTTTTTCCGTCTGTTCTTTCACAAAGAATTTTAGCCATATAATTACTAAATTCAAAGGTACGGGCATTTGAGGGACATTCTTTTACGCAGGCACAACATTTTATACAAAGGTTACCATCAGTAACAATTTTATTATTCACCTTACTTATAGCATCTACAGGACATACATCAATACAATGTCCACAAAGATTGCATAATTCATCATTAGTTTCAGGAGCATCAGATTTTCTGGCTTTTAACGGTTTATAAGGGAAATTTCCTGTGACATTAAGTTTTTCGTTATTCTTTAGTAATGAAGGTAAACGGGATATTATATCCGTTCCAAAATCACGTGCCTTTTTAAGGTCCGATTCATCAGGACGACCTAAGGCTACATGGTATGCTTCTGTTATAAAAGAGTGTTCTCCTATAAAAAACCCTCCTGCCACGGGACGAAATCCCTGAGAAATAACAATATCCCTCAATTCAAGCAGAGAATCACCCTTATTCATATTGCCAAATAATGCAACTATAATTGCCGGTGTATTCATACCTTTGATTAATTTTAATCGTTCACCCGCTATTGAGGGAATTCTTCCGCCATATGTAGGTACAGCAAAAATTGTAAGGTCTTCCTTTCTCATTTCAATTTTTCCGTCTATAGGATGTGTAATATCAAATATTTTATAATCTTCAATCCTCATACCTTCTGCTACAGCTTTTGCTGTCCGTTCTGAAGTATGGGTAGGCGAAAAATAAACTAACTTCAAATTCATAATTATGGAATTATATTTTTAAATAAATCAGAAGCAATTTAGATAAATAAGATAGAGAATCAAAAAAAATATTTTGATTCTCTATCTTATAAAATACAAAAACACTAGTCTGAAATTAGATATGCATAATGATATTCCTTACAAAAATCTATTAAGAAGCATTGCTGCTCTTTTTTATAGCCAAAGGAAAAAAATCTATAGGATTTAGTGGAAAAATTTCATCTTTTATATTAACGGGAACCCTATTTGCTAAATAGACAGGATTTACCTCCATTATTTTATTAATTAGTTCACACTTGAAACATAGTCTCTTATCTGTTTGATTCTTAAAATTAAAAATAATATTAGGATTGAAATAATGCCCGTCTATTCTGACTTCAAAATGCAGATGTGCTGTCGTAGCACGTCCGGTTCTTCCTGTTAAAGCAATCGGCGTACCCGCTTTTACCAAATCACCGCATTTTACCAGATTTTTAGAATTATGGGCATAAACAGTCTCCAGTCCCGTAGCATGACGGATTACTACGATATTACCATAACTGCTAAAAGGTTTTGACATACGCACTCTACCTGCAAAAACGCTATAAATAGTATCTCCCGCACAAGTCTTAAGATCCACACCCGTATGAAAATGAGAAGGTCCTCTTTTCCCGTAATCTGAAATCAATCTGGCACCGGGAAGCGGAAAAACGAACTCGTCATCAGACAATGAATCTAAATGAATATAAAGCAAATTGGTGTCATCAAATAATCCCGGCGTTTCAACTTTAACACAATTTTTTTCTCTACTTGAAAAATGAGTAGTTTTTTGTGCATATACATTAATACTAAATAAAATACATATAAATAATATGGCGGTTATCTTCATCTTTATTTAATAATTGACTATTAATTTTCGATTTCTAAATATAATATTAATATTCAACGTATCCAAAAACATTTTCAATTAACTTAAAAATATATTCTAATCAACTCTTTTTCCATTGTTAATAATGTTTATATGTGGACAAATCATTTTTTATTTTCGTTGTTTTGTTATTGGTAATATCAAAGAAAAATTTCTCCATTTTTAATTATTAAAAGAATACTATGTATATTTCTTAATATATGGACGAATGTTTAAAAAAGGATATTAGGCATGATCCGCAGATAATAAAATTTTCTTTTTACGGTTTTTTAAAGAATCTGAAATTCTTTGAACCATACCTGTACATTTATCTTATAAGCTGTGGCATCAATCTTTTCCAGATAGGGATTCTTATTTCTATCCGCGAAATTACCATCAATATTTTTGAAATTCCTTCCGGTCTTATTTCTGACTTTTGGGGGCGAAAAAAAGAGCTTTATTTATGTTTTATTTTTTACATCATTTCATTTATATTCTTTTACTCAGGTGCATCTTTCTTTGTAATTATAACAGGGATGATATTCTTCGGACTTGGTGAAGCATTTCGATCAGGTACACATAAGGCTATGATTTATTCCTATCTCGAACAAAAGGGCTGGCAGGAATACAAAACTTTTGTATATGGGAAAACCAGATCTATGTCTTTAACGGGCAGCGCCATCAGTGCCATATTATCTATTATTTTAATCCTCTGCTTACCGGCAAACCGTTTTATATTTCTGTCATCCACATTACCGCTTATTCTGGATTTCATCCTAATTTCAACATATCCAAACAGTCTTGACAAATGCGATGTAAACAACAGTAAAGGTAAAAAGCAACTTATAAAAGAATCTTTTGCGCACCTTTGGAAAGGTCATATTTTAAAAAAACTGCTTATTGGCAACGGAATGTTTGAAGCGTCTGTAAATTGTACACAAAGTCTTATACAGCCTATACTAAAAGCAGCTGTTATATCATCAGGATTTATAATTATCGCAAGATTTAACGCACAGGATAATGTAAAAATATTTTTAGGACTGACATACTCTCTGTTTTATATTATATCATCTTTTGCTTCAAAAAACGCATACAAAATTAAAAACCGGTTCAGCGGAG
>Ga0172378_10001507_pt1 | contig 21574 bp, 22 predicted proteins | sample GrowelOW332metaG_FD_119755 | JGI IMG/M metagenome (GOLD analysis project Ga0172378, IMG submission 119755) | Groundwater microbial communities from an aquifer near a municipal landfill in Southern Ontario, Canada - Pumphouse #3_1 metaG | ecosystem: Environmental > Aquatic > Deep subsurface >... | reverse complement strand
AATCATTCCCGATCTTGCACGGGCAGACCGCTATTTAAGCTTTATCGGCTACTATCGTCTATCGGCTTATACCATTCCATTTCAGAAAATTGTCACCACGCCTTCAACGGTTTTACATCAATTTAAAGCCAATACCACATTTGATGATGTACTCAATCTATATATCTTTGATCGGGAGTTACGGCTCTTGGTCATGGATGCGATTGAACGCATTGAAGTCGCAATACGGGCGCAAATTTGCAATGTGCTGTGCCATCAATCGGGTGATGCCTTTTGGTACACCGATGAACAGCATTTTAATTATAGCTATGCCCACATGCGTTTACTTGCCAGTATCGAACGGCAATTATTGGATGAAAAAGAACGCTTGATACGTGACGAGAAAGCCATTGATAAACGTCCACTCTCGCAAGCTGATAAAGATGCTTTAAAAGACAAAGTGCGTAAAGAAAACTTCTTACGCCACTATTTATCTAAATATGACAGTCCAAAATTACCGCCTTCGTGGATGATGATTGAAATGCTGACTTGGGGTGAACTTAGTCATCTCTATGTCGGGCTAAAATCCAATCAAGCCAAAAAACAGATTGCTCAAAACTTAGGATTACATGCCGAAGTTTTAGAATCATGGCTGAAAACGCTGAATGATGTACGCAATATTTGCGCTCACCATAGCCGACTATGGAATAAAGAACATGGTCGCAGCATCAAGATTCCAACGTCAAATACAATTCAATGGCTTCAACAACCAATCATATTGAGTAATACCACGATTCGCTATGAGAAGCGTACCTATATGCTTTTGGTGGCAATGCAAACCTTACTTTACAAGATCAGCCCAAATTCAACATGGGCAAAACGACTCAAAGATTTAATTGAGCAGTATCCATCACTATCTAAAGCCAATATGGGAATGCCTGAGTTATGGCATCAAGACCCGTTTTGGCAACACGCATTACAACAAAATGAAGAATAAGGGGAATCACATGAATATATTGGCAGACAAAGCCCATTATGAAAGCCACTTAGAAGCCTATATTGTGCAAAAACTGCAAGCGCAAGGTTGGGTGGTTGGGCAAAGTAAAAATTATCATACCGAATATGCACTCTATCCCGAAGATTTAATCACATGGATTCAAGCGACACAGCCTGAAAAGTGGGAAAAACTGCAAGCACTGAATGGTAGTAATACTGAAAAACGCATCATCGACCGCTTGGATGATGAACTGAATAAGAAAGGCACAATTCATATCTTTCGGAATGGCTTTAGCATGGCGGGCGCAGGCACAATCGACCTCAGTGAAAGCGCACCCGAAGATGGACGCAATCAAGCCGTCATTGACCGCTATAACGCCAATATTCTACGTGTTGTCCCACAACTCAAATATCATCCATCCAAAGATGCAGGCATTTTAGACCTTGTATTCTTTATTAATGGTTTGCCAATGGCAACGGTGGAAATTAAGACCGAGTTTAACCAGTCTTTAGAAGATGCCATTGAGCAGTATAAAAATGACCGTAAGCCGATAGACCCTAAAACAAGACGTAAAGAGCCATTGCTGACACCCAAGCGTGGTGCAATTGTGCATTTTGCCTTGTCTGAATCTGAAATTGCCATGACCACCGCTTTAGATGGTGAAAGCACCTATTTCTTGCCGTTTAACAAAGGTAATCAGGGACATGCAGGCAATCCCCCTGCGGATGCAGCCAAAGGTGAGGATTATCCAGTGGCGTATTTTTGGGATTATGTCTGCCAACGTGATAATTGGCTGAAAATTTTCCATAATTTTGTCTATGTAGAAAAGAAAAACAAAGTCGATCTATATGGTAATTGGACGGTACAGGAACGCTTGATCTTCCCGCGTTATCATCAGTTTGATGCGGTGAATAAAATCATTGCCGATGTGCAAGAAAAAGGCGTAGGACTGAATTATCTGTGTGAACACAGTGCAGGCTCAGGCAAAACATCGACAATCTCTTGGGTGTGTCATTCACTGGTGCGTTTGCGTCACAATGACGGTACACCGTTTTATAACTCCGTCATTGTGGTGACAGACAGAACGGTACTGGATGACCAGTTACAGGAAGCGATTCAACAATTAGATCATCAGAAAGGCTTAATTGCTGCAATTAACCGTGATGACAAAGAACATGCAGGCAAATCGAAAAGCAAACAGCTTGAAGATGCACTGTTGTCCAATAAACAGATCATTATTGTGACCATTCAGACTTTCCCGCATGTGATGGAAGCGATTCTGACCAATACCAGTTTAAGCGACCGTAACTACGGTATTGTGATTGATGAAGCACATACCTCGCAAACAGGCTCAACAGCATCTAAACTGCAAGCGACATTGGCATTGCAGTCGGGTGAAGCAATGGCTAACCTGACTGTTGAGGAACTGCTTGAGCAGATTCAAAAAGCGCGTGTACAGTCCAAAAACATCAGTCACTTTGCCTTTACTGCAACTCCAAAACACTCGACTAAAATGCTGTTTGGGCGCACTAAAAATGGTGAGCCTGCCAGTGATGATAACTTGCCTGAATCCTTCCATCTATATCCGCAACGTCAAGCCATTGAAGAAGGCTTTATTTTAGATGTACTGCGAGGCTACGTGCCTTATAAAACAGCTTTTAAACTCGGCGGTGAAGCTGTTGACGATGATAAACGGGTCAATTCTAAAGCAGCCAAGAAAGCCTTAGCCCGTTGGATGGCTTTACACGCGACCAATGTCACGCAAAAGGTGCAGTTTATTATTCAACACTTTCACCACAATGTTGCCAATTTGCTTAATGGTCAAGCCAAAGCCATGATCGTGACCAGTTCACGCCCTGCGGCAGCACGTTATAAAATTGCCTTGGAAAAATATATTGAAGATAACCCTGAATACAGTGCCTACCGTGTCTTGGTGGCATTTTCGGGTAAGCTCACGGGCAAACAGATTAGCCATGAAGCAGATGGTGATACCGAAAACGGGGCGCTATTTCAAGTTGGTGAAGATGCTGAATTTACCGAAGCCAATATGAATGCCGATGCACCTAATTCTGATTTACGCATCGCATTTGACCGCCCTGAATATCGTTTAATGGTAGTGGCGAATAAATTCCAAACAGGTTTTGACCAACCCAAACTCTGCGCCATGTATCTTGATAAAGTCATTGCCAATGAGGTTGAAGTGGTACAAACCTTGTCACGCTTAAATCGTACCACCACTGGCAAAGATCAAACCTTTGTAATTGACTTTGTAAATGACCCTGAATGGATTTTAAAGTGCTTCAAAAAGTACGATAACGGGGCAACAATGGTGGATGTACAAGACCCGAATGTGGTTTATACCATCAAAGACAATATTGAAGAACTTGATCTGATTACCGAAGATGATTTGGAGGAGTTTAAAGCAGCTCGTTTTAAAACTATCCGCGATATTAGTAATCATGATTTCAAAGAAACCACACATCCCGACCTGTTTAAAGCAACCGATCGTGTCGCCCGCCTGTTTAACCAAAAACTGAAAATGCTCAAACAGGCGATTGAGCTACAGGAAACCGCATTTGATCAAGCCAAAGCAGACGGCAATGATGAAGGCGCAGAAAAAGCGGAATTTGAGCGCAAGCAGTTAGACGTAGAATTACAAACCTTGATGCGCTTTAAGGGCAATTTGGATAAGTTTAGCCGTATTTATTCCTATGTGGCACAGCTTATTGACTTTGGCGATCCTGAACTTGAAAACTTCTCGGCATTTACCAAGCTCTTATCCAAACGATTAAATGGTATGTCTGCTAAAGAAATTGATATTTCAGGCTTGGTACTGACTGGCTTTGGCATCTTTAAAAAGAAACTTAAAACCGATGATACCGATCATCCCGAAGCGGATGAACCTCAACCATTAGCCCCCATCCAAGGCACAGCGAACGGTGACTTACAGCCAAACAAAATGACTTATCTCAAAGAAGTGATCGAGCTGATTGCACAGACCTTTGGGGATATTTCTACCCGTGAAGAACAGGTGGTGTACATCAATCATTTAGTAACCATTCTACGAAATAACGATGTAGTTATGGCTCAGATTGAAAATAATCCTGAATCCACAGCCTTGCAAGGTAATTTGCCATCGGCAACGAAAGGCGCAATTATTCAAGCACTGACCTCACATCAAGACTTATCAGCATTGTTGCTCAAGACCGATGCACAAGCGATGCAGAATGTGATCAAGGTGCTGTATAAATTGCTTAAAGATGGTGAAACCATTGATGTGCATCGTCTAACATAACGGAGTATTGGAATGATTGATATTCTGCAACTGGAAGGTGTACAGCCGATAGATTACCGTAATGAAGATGGCTGTATTATGATTACCGTACAGCCAAGCGGTGAGCATTTGCAAACATGCCCTGAATGCGGTGGACGCTTATATAAGCACGGTCAGCGTATCAATCATTTTGCTGATACCCCCTTGCAGATGCAACCAGTAAAAATTGAGGTGATACGAACACGCTATCGCTGTTCTGAATGCAAAAGCATGATAACCCCTCAACTCAGCTTCTTAGATGAAAAACGCAGAGCGACCCATCGGCTGATTCAGCAAGTACGCAAGCGTTGCTTAGATCGAACTTTTACACAGCTTGCCGAAGATACGGGTGTAGTCGTGAACACCATTAAAAACATTACGCTCGATTTCGTGGAGGAATTAGAACGAGATATTAAGTTTGAAACTCCAACGATTATGGGTATTGATGAACTTAAATTGATGGGAACATATCGCTGTGTCATCACCAACCTTGCTATGAACAGCTTATATGATATGTTGCCTGAAAGAACTCAAGATACATTGATACCATACTTCGCCAAACTGCCTGATGCAGAAAAAGTAGAATGGATTTGTAGTGATATGTGGCGACCCTTCAAAAAGTCATTTCGTCTGCACCTACCAAATGCCAAGTTGGTTATTGATAAGTTTCATGTAGTGAGAATGGCAAGTGAAGCTTTAGACACTGAACGTAAAGCTTTACAAAGTAGTTTAGACCGTGATGCCCGACTGAATATGAAAAAACATTTACGGTGGATACTGCTTAGACGGCCAAATTCATTGACCGAAGATCAACAAAGAATTTTAGGAAATTTAGAAAAATGGCATCCTGAATTTAAGGAAGCTTATGACCTCAAAGAGCAGTTTTATAATATTTATGAAGCAACAACCAAAGACGATGCCATACAAAGGTTTCATGAATGGGAAAGCAGTATTCCCAAATATTTAAAGTCTTTCCGTGACGTTGCTAAAACTGTGAATAATAACTTTGAGGATATATTCACCTATTGGGATGCGCCAATAAGAATTACCAATGCTTATACTGAGGGGCATAATGGTATTACAAGGGTCGCAAATCGAATGGGACGAGGATATACCTTTGAGGTGCTTCGAGCAAAAATGTTATATAACAAAGTGGCTCGATCTATTACAACTTTAAAGACTCCATCATCTTCATTAAAATCAACCGAAGGTTATGAGGGTTTAACTGCATTTCCAACCAAGCAAGAGAAAACTAAGTTGGAATATGGCGCTTATATTCCAACCTTGGTTGAATTGTATGGCGGTGATGAAGATTTGGATGAAGAACTAATTTCAACCATATAATGCAAATAGCCATTTATTTTTACATTCTTTGTAATAATCTAAACCTTTCTGGCGAAGATCATTCGAATAAGGCTTTGGCATATCAATATTGGTGAGAACTTTTTTATATTGTAGCAAACTTTGTATTCTTAGCTATATATAATCAAAAAATAGTTTAATTAATTCAAATTCTTACTATTTTTTATTATATATTCACTAAGTACTTATAAAGAATCATACTGAATTGTTCACTGCCATATAGGCAGCTTAGAAAGCTGTGGGTGCTATCGGTGCTGCAAAGCTTGCGTTCACTGCCATATAGGCAGCTTAATAACCAAGCAGCCGTTGCTACATATATCATTATGTCGCAACGACACAGTTCAAATGTAATTTTAAATTTAACCAGCATAAAATTTCACATGCTGAGTTTATCAATTGCCACGATAGGTCGAGTAACCATAAGGGCTGAGTAACAGCGGAATATGATAATGCTCTACAGAACCATCCGTTGAAAAAATCACAGGTACTTCTGGGAAAAAGCTGGTCTGCTTTTGTGCTTTAAACCAGTCTCCCGTTTTAAATGTCACCTTATAAACGCTGTTTTCAAATTTTTTCTGTTCAGGAAATAAAGCAGTAATGCGCCCTTGTTGATTGGTTTTTGCCTCGGAAAGTTTAACCCATTGACCATTTTGCTGTTGTTCTAACACCACATATACATCAGGAGAGGGTAGACCATTTTCTAAATTTAGGACATGTACACTTAATGGATTTTTTGCCCAAAGTGTATGCGAAAATAAAAGGGTAAACGCCAAAATAAAAAATCGAGTCATAAGATAATCCTTGTAAATCAATAAAGAAGAAAGCTTTTAATTAAGAAGAAAGGGTTTTTTTGATGCCCTCAAGCGCACAGTTGTGATCTTGTTGTGAACCACCAGCACCTGCCACGCCTACAGCACCAATCAGTTGTTGTTCATATCGAACAGGTACACCTCCTCCAAGTAACAACAGCTCGTCTAAGGTATTGAGGTTGGCAGCATCAGGCTGAGTTTGCGCACGGCGCATAAAATCCAAGCTGCTATTTTTGCTTGAGTAAGCGGTATAGGCTTTTTTTTGTGCGGCAATTAAATTATGCGGCCCGACGTTTTGATGCCGTTGGCTCCATAGTACTTGTCCGCCTTGATCTAAGACCACAACTGCCGCAGGTTGACTTAAATTCTCACAGGCCTGCATGGTGTTTTGACCTAAGCGCTGTGCAAAGTTGAGATCCATTTGATACTGCATCGGCAATGCCAACGTGGTTGAACTGGCAAACATGCCCAATAGAAACAAAGCAATTTTCATATCCAAATGTCCATCTTGTAATGGCACTCAGTCTAAGCAAAAAATAACGCCATCAGCATGACAATCAGATTACGGCTTTGTAATGTTTTCCTTAGATGAGATTGGTTAAACTATATAAATGAAAATACTTATTGTTGAAGATCAGCTCAAAACAGCTGAGTTCTTAGCGCACAGCTTACAGGCCTCAGGCTATCTCACCACGCATTGTCAAGATGGGATGACCGCATTGACCTTACTCAATCAATCTCACTATGACTGTGTGATTTTAGATGTGATGTTGCCACAACTTGATGGTTGGCAAGTCCTGAAAACCTTACGTACTTTTTCTAAAGTCCCTGTGTTGATGCTTACTGCAAAAGATGAAGTAACAGATCGAGTCAAAGGCTTAGAATTGGGTGCAGATGATTATTTAATTAAGCCATTTTCATATATCGAGTTATTGGCACGCATGAAGCGTTTGATTCAGCGGGTTACAGAGCAAGTCGCTCGTTGTTACGCCTATGCCGATTTGCGTTTAGATCTGATTCAACGCCAAGTCTATCGTGATCAAAAGCTGATTCCACTGACCGCCAAAGAGTTTGCTTTGCTGCAATTACTGATGCAGCATGCCGGTGAAATTTTAACCCGAGCACAGATTGCCTCACAGGTGTGGAACATTAACTTTGAAACTGATACCAATGTGGTGGATGTGGCGATTCGTCGTTTACGCAGTAAGGTAGATGATGAATATACGCATAAATTAATTCATACCGTACGTGGTATTGGTTATCGCTTAGGTGAGGCGCGATGATGGGCCTCAATCTAGCCCAGCGTCTGAGTCTGGCTTTTGCTGCCATTAGCATCGCGGTATTTAGTTTGGTGGCAACTTTGTCTTACCATCATATGCAGCATTTACTTGAACAACAGCTTGAACAACAATTACAAGCACGCTTGCATCGGATTTCTGTATTTTTGCAAGATCAAAACAGTTTAGATTTACTGGTGCGTTATCCTCAGTTGTATCAAAATATGGTCGGGGAAGAGGGCAGTATTTTAGTGTTGCGTCAACAGCAACATGACATCATCCATATTAATTCAAAACACTATGCGATTCCGCAGTTTCCACTTGCCAAGCACATACAGTTTGCTGATCAAGTCTATGTGGATACGCGTATGAAATTCGCCTATCAGAATTTAAGTGCTGGTCAAGCCCAGTATCAGTTAATTGCTGCTAAACCGCTTGATGATCTGCAAGCCACTTTGCAACAATATGTGTTGCAGTTATTCATTTACAGTACCTTGGGTATTTTCTTGGCGATCGTATTAGGGCATTGGGTGGGTCAACGTCTCTTGACGGGGTTAACTGATTTGGTCAAGCGACTTGAATGCATAAATACGCAAGATTTAACCCAACGTTTAGCTGTCCATACCACTACACCTGAAATTAAGACCTTGATTGATACCATCAATCAGCTGTTAGATAAAATTGAAGCCAATTATCACCAATTGGCACGTTTTTCTTCTGATATTGCGCATGAATTACGTACACCGCTCAATAACCTGATTGCACAGACGCAATATACCTTGTTGCACGAAAGTGAGCTTGACGTATATGCCACGTTACTCGAACGCCATTTAGACGAATATCAAAGCTTAAGCCATATGATTAATAATATGTTGTTCCTTGCACGTTCCGAACAACATGATGTGCCGATTCACCGTGAATTGATTCTTGTTCAAGACCATATCATAGACTTAATGGATTACTTTGAGGCCTTTGCTGAAGACCAAGACATGAGTGTGCATGCTGATCTTGCAGAAGATCATCAGATTTATGCTGATATCGATTTACTCAAACGTGCGCTGTCAAACTTAGTCAGCAATAGCCTCAAATATGGTCATCCAAACACAGTGATTCAGATTCAATGTATCGCACATGAGCATACAGATGAATTACAAGTCTTGACCCCAAATGTTTGTATCGAAGAACAGCATCTTGCCCATATTTTTGAACGTTTTTATCGTGTAGATGTTAGCCGTCAGCATACTCAAGAAAGTAGTGGCTTAGGTTTGGCCATGGTTCAATCGATTATGAGCTTACATCAAGGTCAAGCCACCGTTCAAAATACCCCATCTGGCATCGTATTTTCCTTACATTTCCCTAAAATTAATCAAAAAAGTTGAGCATATGCTGATCGTGTGCCACTTCAACGTGCTTAGGCAGTCGATTTTGCATCAGCCACCTATCCATGTCATGACTTAAGTGGGTGAGCCAAGTCTGTTTAGGCTGTAAATGCGCAGCTAATTCTAACACTTGGGCTAAATTATTATGATTTCTGCCTTTGACTTCGGGGGGATGAGAGCAATCAATCACTAAAGCATCTAATGGAGATTGGCTTAAAAAGTCTAAGCTGTCTTTAGGTAAACCCACTGTATCAGTTAAATAGGCGATCTTGTGCCCCATTTGATTTTCAATCAAATAGCCAAAAGTCAATTTTGAATGGATCAATGGCACAGGGGTGAATTGAAGATCACCCAAGATGATCGATTTAAATGGCTCCAGATAAATAAACTCAAGTAAACCCGAATTTTTATACAGATCTGCACAGCCCTCAGGATCAGGTGGGCAGTAGACCTGAATTTTTGAGCCTTTGCTCCAACGTAGGTGAAATAAACCTTGGACATGATCAGGATGAAAATGCGTCAATACAATCCCAGATAAAGAGTTGGGTGCAAAACGCTGACATAAATCGGTGAGTCCAGCATCAAGTAAAATGCGACTTTGCTTGCTTTCAAGCAAAGCTGAGCAATTTCTACGTTGATAAAACGGCGTATCTATAGCGCGTTGACAGGCAAGACACTCACAGCCATAAACAGGCACACCTGCTGCATCGCCTGTGCCTAAAAAGGTAAATTTCATTGAGGCTCTCTGTACATATACTGATGTAGAAAATCCACCAAACCATGACCAGCGTCACTTAAACTGCTATTGTTATGCAAAACAAAAATATCAGACTCTAAAGGTTTAAGCTGTTGATTACGGGCCAAGCGTTGCTCAATCTGTGTGATTGATTCACGGCCACGGGCCTGTAAACGCTGCGCTAAAATGTCATGATCAACATCAATTAAAATAGGGACTAAATTTCCATAGCGTTGCTGAGCTTGCTCTAAATGTGCCCGAGAACCATTGATCAGCACATGATGACCTTGCGAAAGCCAAGTATCAATTTCAATGCCAATGCCATAATGTAATTGGTGACTTTGCCATGTTAGCGCAAATAAACCTGAACGTTGTCGAGTGAGAAACTCAGTTTCTGTTAAAGCAATATGATTTTCATTCAGGTCAATCGGTCGCGTGATATAACGATGTGCAAAAACTAAATTTTCATCTGTTGCAAAGTGTTGTTTGGCCCACTGGATCAGGGCATCTTTGCCTGATCCAGATGGTCCCATGAGGTAAAAAACATGGGGATTATGCATAGCTCAATCCAGTTTGATACACTAATTTGCCCTCAGAAAACACGTATTGGGTTTGTAGGACATCTTGCACTTGAGCTACACACACCAAATCCGCTCGTTTACCCACTGCAATTTCACCACGATCAAACAGTCCTACTGCTTGTGCTGGGTTATAGCTGACGAGATTGACGGCTTGCGATAGGCTGATATCGGTCAGCTCGGGTAAACGAAACGCTGCGCTTAACATGGTCGCTGGGTGATAATCTGAGCATAAGCAATCTGCAACGTTGGCTTTAACGGCATCGAGTGCACGCATAGAGCCTGATTGGCTTTGACCACGTAAGATGTTGGGTGCACCAAAAATGGTGCGCATGCCTTTGGCCTTGGCTGCTTGGGCTGCGCTTAAATTAATTGGGAATTCAGAAACTTTCACCCCAAAGCCATGCAGTAAATCAATTTTTTCAGGACAGTCATCGTCATGTGAAGCAATCTGAATATTGTGTGCTTTGGCTTTGGCAATTAAGGTTTCAATACGGCTTAAAGTCAGCTCAGATTGCGCAATTTTATTGGCAATTAAAGCATCAAGCTCAGCTTCAGTTTTTTTATAAGTTCGTGCTAAGTAGTCTTTAAAAGCATTCACATCTTTAAACTGACCTTGACCCGGTGAATGATCCATAATTGACACTAAATCAATCGCATCTTTGTCGATGAGTGCAAGCAAGACATCTAGTGCTGTCGGGTCAGTGACTTCATAACGACAGTGAATTCGGTTATCCACCAAAGCATTTTCATTCCACTCGCGCATGGTCTGGACAATATTGCTGGCCACTTCATTATTACGCACGCCAAATTCATCATTGGCAAATGAAATAGCATGAAAGACTGTAGTAATCCCGTTGCTGGCATTGCGTTTATCTGCTTGAGCGCAGGCAAATTTGAGCGGAAAATGCACTTTTGGTCGTGGTTCCACTTCTTTTTCTAATGCGTCACAATGTAAATCAATTAAACCTGGAATTAAGGTTTGACCTTTAAGATCAATCTTTTGCACGTGATCTGCAACAACACTTGGGTTAATGGCTTGAATCACACCATCTTCAAGTAAAATAGCACCTTGTTCAAGGACGTGATCTTTTAATACTAAGCGTGCATTGTGTAAGTAGTAAGCGGTATTCATGCGATTTGTTTTTCCTGGCAAAGAGTGGTGAGAGCAGGCGGTGGACTCAGTTCTACAATATGATCAGCAAGTTGTTGGGTGATGTTAGGATCATGGAAAATGGCCAGCATGGCTGTGCCGTGTTGTTTTAAGTCTTGGATGAGTCCCATGACTTTTTCTGCTGTTTTCGGATCTAAGCTTGCCGTTGGTTCATCAAGCAGCAATAAGCGGGGTTTTGAAATCAAGCCACGGGCTAAATTGACACGTTGGCGCTCGCCGCCAGAGAAGGTGGCAGGGGAAATATGCCATAAGCGTTCAGGCAGATTCATGGCATTAAGCAGTTCTTTGGCTTTTTCTTGTGCCAATTCAGCACGCATGCCTTGTTGCAGCAAGGGCGTCGCAACCACATCAAGGGTCGCTTGTCGTGGTAAGCAATGCAAGAATTGTGTGACAAAGCCAATTTCGTGACGGCGTAGCGCTAAAATTTGATGCTCATCACTACGTGCTAAATCAATACACCCATCGTGTGCACTGTGGTATAAAATACGCCCTGCACTCGGTAGGTAGGTTCGGTAAATCCCTTTTAAAATTGAAGATTTACCTGCACCTGTAGGTCCAATCAGTGCTGTTAACTGTCCTGCATGCACTTGGAAACTCACATCATGCGATGAAGGAATAACTTTATTTTGTTCGTGTAAATGAAATGACTTACTGTAATTTTTCACATCAAGAATAAGAGAGCTCATGCAAATCTTCCTTATAGTGCAGAAGCGACAAGACGCTGAGTATAGGCATGCTGCGGATCTTCTAAAATTTGATCCGTTAAACCGGTTTCGATGATGCGTCCATATTTCATGACCAAAGTGCGTCCTGCCAATAAGCGAATTACGCCCAAATCGTGGGTCACCACAATCATGGCGGTATTTAATTCTTGTTGAATTTCCATAATTAAATCTAAGATGCGTGCTTGCACCGATAAATCGAGCCCTGTAGTCACTTCATCTAAAAATAACAGAGGCGGTTGGGTAGCGAGCGCCTTGGCAATCTGTACACGTTGTTGCATGCCGCCGGAAAAATTACGCGGCAATTCATCTACACGTGAGAGTAAAACTTCAGTACGGGCTAAAAGTGTTTTGACACGTTGGCGAATCTCGCCATAGTGCATCAGATCGCTCATCAATAAGCGCTCTGCAATATTGCCACCGGCACTGATATTAAAATTCAAACCCAAATGTGGATTTTGATAGACCATGCCAAAACGATGGTTTTTTAGCCAACGTTGTTGTGCAGAGTTCAGCTCAAATAAAGGATGGGTTTGATCGGTATCATAGAAGGTCGCTTGGCCGGATTTAGGGATTTGATCGAAATACAAATTTTTAACAATGGTGGATTTACCACTGCCTGATTCGCCCATAATGCCTAAAATTTCACCTTCATATAGGTCAAAAGAGACATCATGGATTGCAACGACACTGCCACAATGTGGACAGACGTTGGTTTCAGCCTCAGGACCTGTGGAGGCGATACATAAGGGACAACCTGTACCATAGGTTTTACTCAGATTACGGACAGAGAGTACTTTTTTCATTATGAATTTCCTGATTCAGAACGACGTGCGAGTTGTTGCTCACACCAATCACTGTCTGAACATTGATAAATTTTTTGACCTGTCTCTTGGGTAAATTCGTCTAAGAATGAATCCTGACAACCACAGCGGACGCAGGCACGGCGTTGGCCTGAGGCATCATCAAAGTTTTCAACACGAAAGGGTTGATCTTCAAAAGCTAAGGGTTCAGCGTGGGTAAAAGGCGGTACGGCATAGATTTTCTTTTCACGACCCGCACCAAATAAAATTAAGGCTTTTGATTGGTGCAGTTTAGGGACATCCCAACGTGGAATTGGGGAGGGATCAATCACATAATGTTGATTAATCTTGGTCGGATAACGATGTGAAATGGTAATTTCATTAAATTGCACGATATCTTCATACAATTTCACCAATAAACGTGAATAATCCGCTTCACCATGCATCACTTTACGTTTATCTTCTGAAGGTTCCACAATCACCAAAGGATCAGGATAGGGCACTTGTAGAACTAAGATTTGTTGTTCAGTTAAGGGTTGTTCAGGAATACGATGGCGTGATTGAATTAATGTTGCATCTTGGGTACGTGTGGTGGTGTCAATTCCTGGACAGGTCATTTCAATAAATTGACGCAAGTTCACAGCATTGACAGAATCATCAGAGCCTTGGTCAATCACTTTAACCTGTTCTTGTTGACCAATTAATGCAAGGCTCAGTTGTAATCCACCAGTACCAAAGCCACGACCCATCGGCATTTCACGTGATGCATAGGGCACTTGATAGCCGGGAATACAAATGGCTTTTAAGGTGACACGGCGAATTTCTTTTTTGGCATATTCATCTAAAAAACCAAAGTTATAAGCGGTTTTTACAGCAGGATTGAGCTGAGCATTCATGTGCATGCCTCTTGTTGTTGTGCGGTACGTAAACGATCAAGATCAGATTGGAAAGTGACGTAGTGTGGCATCTTATAGTGTGAGGCAAAGCCCATTGAATCTACGCCATCAATGTGCAATAACACAAACTCAGCATCTTCTGATGGGTTAGTTGGTCCATCTTTTTTGCCCTTTTGTAAGGCACGATCTAAAATCGCCATGGAAATGGCTTTGACTTCGTTATGACCTAAACACGCACCATAGCCTAAGGTAAACACAGGTTTGGCATCGCTTTGGGCTTCATACATGGCAATCACCTCACACTCTGTGACCAACACTTCACCCGCTTCAATTAATTCACCTGTCACTGCATGTGGCAACATAATCGGCACATATCCGACACGCAGCTCAGCCACCGTAGGATGGACGTCGCCATAACCACGCATATTGGAATAGGCAAGTGCTAACAATGAACCTGTTTCAGCACGTGCCATGGTGGCTAAGGTGGCCGAACGTGACACGGGGAAAATTAAAGGTTCACGGGTAATATCAAAAGCTTGTGCTGTACGATCAGCTTCTAGTGCTGGCAATAGACCATCGGCACGCAAGGCACTAATGACCTTAGGAAAGCTCATGGGTGTGGTCGCAGTAGGATTAGATTGTTTCAGCCATTCTTTGGCATAGTGTTGAAACGTTGCATCGGATTCATTGATGAGCTCCATACGTAATAAGCGCAGCGCATAATCAGGGGTTGCCCCGAGCATTTGTCCACCGGGGATATCTTTGAATGCCGCTGAAATACGACGAATCACGCGCATTTTGCTGGTATCAAGTGCAGGAGTTGCACATAAACGTGGACGGGTTGAGCGCCATGCACGTAAGCTAAATGCAGCTTCTAAGGTGTCACCTAAACTTTGTTTAATCGACAATGCTGCAAGCTCAGGATGGTAAACCCCACCTTCTGAAATTACACGATCAACCAAGTGACGCAGCTGAAATTGAATGGTTTGAAGATCTAAAGCTTGCGCATTTGGCTGGTGTAAGGCTTGCTCAGTTCTTAGAAATTCAGTCACAGCTGCAGCGCCTGCAATGGCTTGACCACCGCCTTTAATCGGAACATAACTCATCTTAGGTCTCCTTGGTCTGCACTTGAATATGTGTGGTACGTGGCAGTGCCACAATCGCATTTGGGCTGGCTAAAATGATGTCCACACCCAACGGGAAATGTTGGTTCCACTGGGCACGTTGTTCAAGCCACTGTTGGTTTAAACCCTCGACGTCAAGCATCGTCGTCGTTGCAATCCCTGGACCTTTGAGTTGTAGGCTTACAGCATGACCTTGAGAATAAAAGCCATCTACCATCAAGATCAGCGTTGCACCGTGTTCAGGTGAAGCCAAACTGCCCAAATTCGGATGAAGCTCAGTCGATTGCTTACCGTCAGCCACAATAAATTGTGCTTGCTCGACCGCAACGTTTTGTGCTTGTAAGAGTGACCAATGGGTAGCTTTTAATTGACCTGTGGTATCTGCTAAACGTGATTCACCATCAAGTAAAGTGGCTAATAGCGCATGTAAGGCATGATGATCAGCAATCAAAGTATTCAAGTTTTTCACTTGACCTGGATAAGAAAATGCATTGAGCAGCTCACGATAGACCTGCTGTTGCACAGGGGCTTGCCAAATCGGTTCAAGGTGCATGATTAAGGCTCCACTGCATCAAGTGTGGCAAAATCCACACGGGTCTTAGCCAATATCTGATTACGCTGTTGATCAAGTTGGCTACGCTTAGCTTGACCTTGCTCTAAATATTGAGCAGCCAATTGCCAGTTGGGGAGTTGATGCGCCAAAATGGCATCTAATATTGCTAAGGCTTTGGCAAGCTCTGCATCATCGGCCATGACTTGTGCATGACCTGTACCACGGAGATCAGCACCATAGTCTAGTTCGACCTGACATGACGATAACGGAAATTCACCTAAGTAAAACTGATCATGAAAAGCACTTTCTTGTAAGGTGATTAAACCTAAGCCTGCTTGAGGCAATTGTAATAAAGACACAGCTGCATCACGTGTCAGTGTTTCAGCAAGTCGTATTAAGTCGTGTGTGGGATGTGCAGTGAGAGCACGAATCCAATCTTTTTGAGGAATATTGATCATGTTAATTTTTTTCTGATCCAAGCTGAAAGATAATCAATGACTAAAATGGTGAGTAAGATAATTAAAATCAGTGCTGCGGCTTGATCATAGTTAAACAGACGTAAGGTGTCGTGCAACGCAAGTCCAATACCACCTGCACCGACCAAGCCTAAGACTGCTGCCATACGTACATTACGGTCGAAGATGTACAACACATAACCGAGCGCTTCACGTAAGATGCTGGGCCAACCGGCATACATCACCATTTGGGGGAAGTTGGCACCGGTTGCAGCAACGCCTTCACATACGCCTTTGTCAATTTGTTCTAAACTTTCTGCAAAGAATTTACCCAAGAAACCTGCGGTATGAATGCCTAATGCAAGTGCACCTGCTAAAGGCCCTAGGCCAATGGCTGCAACAAAGATTAATGCCAACAATAAGTCAGGTAAGGCACGGGTAAAGTTTAAAAACTCACGGCTGATGTAATACAAACTTGGGTGAGGGGTAAAATTACGCGCAGCAAACGGTGCAATCATAAACCCAATCACAAACGCAATCGCTGTGCCCCATAAGGCGGTAGCCAGTGTGACGCCAAGTAGTTCTAGATATCTAGACAACTCAGAGAAATCAGGTTGACCATAACGGCTGAAATATTCAGCCATATCTGACACACCATAGGCGAGGGTTTCAAACGAGATGTCTAAATCCCAAATAATCCACCATAAGGTGATTAAAGCCAACGCGACCCACACAGGGAATGGATTTCTGGGTTTAGCTGGCAGTTTGACTTCAATTTGACTGTAACTCATTGCTTAGCCCCATGAATAATACGGTTACGTAAGTAGTCAGATAGACGATCGAGTACGGTCACAATCAGATAAATCGACAAGGCAATTAAAATCAAACGATCGTATTGGAATAAACGCATAGACATCACCATGTCATAACCAATACCACCTGCACCAACAATACCTAAAATGGTGGCTGCACGGACGTTATGATCAAGGACATATATCATGGTGCCGGCTAAGTTTGGAAAAGCTTGTGGGAACATGGCAAATAAACGCACTTGCATCCAACTTGCGCCGTGGGCTTCAACGCCCTCAACTGCTTTAGGGTCAATGGTTTCAATGGCTTCAGCAAAAAACTTACCCATAAAACCTACAGTTACAAAGGCCAAGGCCATAATACCCGGCAAAGGGCCTAAACCCACTGCAGAAACAAAGACTAAGGCCCACACCAACTCAGGCAAGGAGCGCATTAAGCTCAAGGCATCACGCGTGATGCGATAGACTACTGGATGGCAGGTGGCATTCCGTGCTGCTAAAAAACCTAAGGGCAAGCTAATCACGATTGCAATAGCGGTTGCCAACAACGACATTTGTAAAGTTTCTAATAACTTCACGCCTAAGGTCGGTAAATAATCAAAATTTGGCCAAACCATAAAGTTGACGATAAATTCCGAAAAATTACCCAAAGATTGACCAAGACGCTCAAGCTCAATTTCAACCAAGGGTGCGGTTAAAATCAGGCTCAAAAGTGCAATCACCAACAGGGCAACGAAGCCAAAGGGCGGTAGACCGTTACGCGTTGGCCAACGCAGCATGAAAACTTTCATACTCGGCCCCCTCTTTGTGGTAAATCTTTTGTAGGGCAATGTTGTCTAACTGTTCTGGTGAACCATCAAATACAATTTGACCTGAGTTCATCCCAATAATGCGGTCGGCAAAACGTCGGGCTAAATCCACTTGGTGTAAGTTCACCACGACTGTAATTTGATCGCGAGTGCAGATTTCACGCAGTAACTGCATAATTTCTTCACTTGAAATTGGGTCTAAGCTGGCCACAGGTTCATCAGCCAAAATAATTTGAGGCTGTTGTGCTAAAGCACGCGCAATCCCAACACGTTGTTGCTGACCGCCTGAGAGCTTATCGGCACGATTCCATGCTTTATCGACTAAACCTACGCGTGATAGGGCATTTTTTGCAATGTCCATATCGCTGGGTTTAAATAAATAAAACATGCTGCTGACCCAAGAACGATGCGCTAAACGCCCAGTTAATACATTGGTCACCACCGACAAACGTTCAACCAAATTAAATTGTTGAAACACCATTGCCACATGGTGACGGATTTGACGTACATTTTTTTTATCAATGATCTGCTCACCAACGGCAACGTTGCCTGAACTTGGCGTTTCCAAACCATTCATTAGGCGCAAGAGTGTAGATTTACCTGCACCACTTGGTCCTAAAATCACGGTAAAGCTACCGGCTTGAATCTCAGTATTAATCCCTTTTAAGGCTTCAAAGCCATTGGGATAACGCTTAACTGCTTGTTGAATGGAAATTGAAGACATCTTATTTTCTCTATTCAAAGACACGCATCAGCGGCCCATTTATTTCATCATTTGTTGTTTTTGTAAGCCTAAGTCTTTGACCATGTTACGAATCATTTGGTAATCCTTTGGACCTACCGCAGCGTAATGACTTAAGTCACCATAACCTGCCACTTTAATTTCTTTATGGGCATTTAAAATTGCGCTACGAATTGTGGCTTTGGTTGCTGCATCTAAATCTTTACGATACGCCAGTGGTGAACCCGGTAATGGCGCAGATTCGGCAATCACACAGTTGGTTTTTTTATTAATCATGCCCGATGCCAGCATTTTGTTATAAGTGATGTCGCTGTCTGCTGCTACATGTACGATTTTATTTTTGACTGCAAGCTGTGCTGCATCATGTGAACCGGCATAAGTGAATTTGCCAAAATATTGGGTTGGCATTTGACCTGTAGCTTTTTTAACCATATACGTTGGCATTAAACCACCTGAGGTAGATGCAGGATCAACGAAGGCCACGCTTTTGCCTTTCATATCTTTAATTGATTTAATGCCTGAATTACACTGCGTGACAAACACAGTTTTATAGGTATGCGATTTACTGCCTTTACGTACACCAACTGCAAATGCTTCAGCGCCCGCTTCTTGTTCAGCCAAGTAGTACGATAATGGGCCAAACCATGCAATATCCACGCGTTTACGTTTCATTGCCTCAATTACACCTGCATAATCAGTTGCGGTAAATACTTTGACGCGTTTGCCTAATTTTTTCTCAAGTTGGGCACGCATTGGCTCAAATTGTTCAATCATTTCTTCATTGTTTTCAGCAGGAATTAAACCCATGACAATATCGCGTGCCATAGTTTGGGTGCTGGTCGCTAGCATAGACAACGCAAGTGCACTTGCAGCAAGGCTATATTTCAAATACATTGAGGGAACTCTCGTAAGGTAAATTGATCGGTAGGACGTTCAAAGATTGATGCGCAGTTGAATCCGGTCTGCACAGAACCGTGTTAAAGCGTATTCAAGTGGGGTACCATCCCGCTCGTTTACGTTAATACTTTTGACGCGTAGAATCGGTTGGGTCTTTGGCATACAAAGCAATGAAGCATCGTCGCCTTGCGGGAGTACCGCGCTCACTAAACTTTCCACCCGTTTTAATTGCAATCCATAATGGTTCTGAATACAGGCATGCAAAGAACCCATTTGATATTGCTCAAGAAAATTTGGAAAATAACGCGCTGGAAAATAATGTGAGCTCACACAAATCGGCTGCTGATCCGCTAAACGTAAGGTTTCAATACAAATCACAGGATCATTGCTGTGTAGTGCTAAATGTTCTGCAATACCATTTTCGGCAGGAATTACCACTTTACGGCGAATATGCATTGATGTGGTTTTACCTAAATTTTTAAAGGTTTCGGTAAAACGAGTTTTGGCAGCCACGGTATAATCCACGGGTTGGGTCAAAACAAAAGTGCCTTTGCCATGGCGACGTTCAACCACACCTTCTTGAATCAGCGCATCAATGGCATGTCGAATGGTATGTCGGTTGACTTGAAAGCGTTCAGCCAACTCAAATTCAGATGCCAAACAATCGCCAGTTTGATGATACTGGCGAATATCTTGACGCAGCACTTTGGCAATTTGGCTGTAAATTTTTTCTGTACTGTTACGTTGTAATAAAGTCATTGTCGTCTAGACATCTGTACCTGTGCGCCATTTAAATTAGGCGCTTTGTGTGACAGTCAGGTGAAGCTTATATTTAAGTTTGATGAATATTTGTGCATGAGGTTTATGAAAGACCAGAAAATTAAAATATTAAAAATGAAATGAATAAAAACTTAATACATATTTAAATGATTGAATTGTAATATATTATCTTAAATAAAATTTTTAAAATAATTGAAGCAGACACAGGGTTTATGATATAAATGCAAATAATTCTTATTTATTAAAATAAAAAGCATGTCTATGCCTCGATATTACATTCATGAATACTATCTCACGCATACACTACTTTCAGTAGTTGGTTTTGGCTTGTATTATACGGGCTTAACATGGGGAATTGAGCATCTATCCGAGATAGGTGAATACCTTAGGTTGAGCTTAGAGATCATGGGATTAATAATGGGTGCAAGTGTACTTGGTTACTTGAATGCCAAAGGAGCAGCCAAGCATCCCGTAAAAGTTCACTATTTACATATTTTTCTAAGTTTACTGATCTTGATGGCTTCAATTTTAGTGGTGCAAGCACGTTATTGGAGCATTGCTTTAGAAAGCCTGACATGCTTTATTGTTTTACAATCGGGCGTATTCCTTTACAAAAAAACTAAATTAAAGCAAATAATATTGCGTTAAGGGCTAAACATGCAGCATAGAATAAAACAAAGTCTCGTGATGGGTGGCTTAGGTTGGGGAATTCCTATGGCACTCATGATGATGAGTTTACGTTGGATTGAAGCCAAACCTTTTGATGGCATAATCTTAACCATATGCATTGTTCCTGCTATTTTAGGCGGAATCGCTTTTGCATGGCTGAGTTATTTAAAAGAGCCACATGATGCATTTAATTGGATTTCATATGTAAAATCTGGACTGTTGATAATCGTGGTGATGACAATTTATGCTTTAATTTATCGTCTAATTCTATTGCCACAACATTGGCATCATGGTGTTGTAGCAAGCTTTATTTTTTTAAGCTTAATGGGGCTGAGTATTGTGCTACAACACAAATTTATTTTAAACACCAAGTAGATCTAACAAAAAAATCAATAGCACGCGATGCAACGTGGCACGGTATTTTTTGCAATACTGTTAATCATAGTCGTCGCCATGCAAACCTATTCATGGCTTTAAGGGCAAGGCTTTGATACCCAGTCAGTAATGCTAGGTTTGGGCTTCATCTTATTTGCTTGTTTTAATTTCCCTATGATTAATTTTTTTAAATCTAAGTGGGTCATTGAGCAATATAGCCAAATCCTAAAAACTATAGAACAATAGAGATATGGGATATTCAAAAGATTTTAAAGACAAAGTCATAGAAATTATGATTCGAGATGAAATGTCTGTGCGAAAAGCAGCACAGCATTT
>Ga0172378_10001506_pt1 | contig 21578 bp, 16 predicted proteins | sample GrowelOW332metaG_FD_119755 | JGI IMG/M metagenome (GOLD analysis project Ga0172378, IMG submission 119755) | Groundwater microbial communities from an aquifer near a municipal landfill in Southern Ontario, Canada - Pumphouse #3_1 metaG | ecosystem: Environmental > Aquatic > Deep subsurface >... | reverse complement strand
TCAAGCAATCCAAACCTTCAAAACGTACCGGTAAGAGACGAAAACGGAAAAGAAATCAGAAAAGCATTTATCCCAGATGAAGGTTGTCTTTTCTTTTCTGCTGATTACTCGCAAATAGAACTACGAATCATGGCACATCTAAGCGAAGACAAAGATATGATTAATGCTTTTCTGGACGACAAAGATATCCATGCTGCCACAGCAGCAAAGATATACAAAAAAGAATTGAGCGAAGTGACACCGGAAATGAGAAGGAAAGCAAAAACAGCCAACTTTGGAATTATCTATGGAATATCACCCTTCGGATTATCAGAAAGATTAGATATAAGCCGCGGGGAAGCATCTGATTTGATAAACGGATATTTCAAAACATATCCCAAAGTAAAAGAATATATAGAAAAATGTATTGATATAGCAAAAGAAAAGGGATACGTTGAAACTGTATTTCACAGGAAACGCTACCTTCCCGACATCAATTCTAGAAATTCTGTCGTCAGAAAGTATGCCGAACGCAATGCCATCAATGCACCGATTCAAGGAAGCGCTGCCGATATAATAAAGGTAGCAATGATAAATATCTACCGAAGATTTAAAACGGCAGGTTTGAAATCAAAAATGATACTACAAGTGCACGATGAGTTGAATTTTAGTGTTCCAAGAAATGAAAAAGAAATTGTGGAAGACATTGTTATTCAAGAAATGGAGAACGCATATCACATGCATGTTCCCTTAAAAGTTGACTGCGGATGGGGAAATAATTGGTTGGAAGCACATTAACTCTTGCGATAACAATATTTAACTATACAAACAAAAAGGGAACTTTAATTATATAAAGCTTTCTAACTGATTTAAAGAATATCCGGCAATAAACAACCGGATATTTTTTTGCACATTTATCTAACAATTCGTAAGAGCACCCAAAAGCCAAAATTGACGTTTTGATACATTTTATTTGATTTTATATCGATTATAAAAAATATATTGTATATTTACAGTATGAAACACACAATATTGATAGACAAATGAAAGCATAACGTTAAAAACTAGTATATCATGAAAACAAAAAAATTAATTAAAACATTAGCATGCCTGATAATCATTTTATTAGGAAGCTTAACGGTAAGCGCTCATAACAACAATGGTCAACTTATTTATAACTCTCAAGAGCAGAACGGTAAAGTAATCGGACAAACGATCTACAAAATGAATAACGACGTTTTGACTAATTACATGAAGTACGATTACCAGTACAATGCAAATAACCAAATGATTGAAAACAAATCCATGAAATGGGATAGCGAGTCTAATAATTGGATAAATGATCTCCGTATTAATTATACTTACGAAGGTAAAACCGTAACGACTCACTACTACAAATGGGATAACAGTAATAAAAGTTTCAAACTTATACCTGATATGACTGTTAGCATGGATAACACAAACTTATAGAAAACTATATCAAAATGCTTTTTTGAGAGGTAGAATTAAAAGTTCTACCTCTTTTTTTATTTTATCAATTCAATAGATTTGCAATATTACCATTTATTATTACCTTTGTAACCAATAAATTAAAAGCATAAGGATCAATTTTAATGAGTCCAAAAAACTTTACCAACATTCTGACTAAAACAGTTGTCGAGCTTTCGGAAAGCGAATCGTACAAAGGACTGTTCCACCAAAACAAAGATGGTGAGCCATTGCCTTCGGCAAAAGTGTTAAATGAAATTATTGAACTAACGCGATCGATAATATTTCCCGGATATTACGGAAATTCCATTATCAAGAACCAAACCATTAATTATCACATCGGTGTAAACGTAGAAAAGCTGTTTGATCTATTAGCCGAACAAATCATGGCCGGACTTTGCTTCGCAGAAACAGAAGAATGCAGACCATGTCACGAATCTAAAAGAGAAAAAGCCACAGAGTTGTCAGCTCAATTTATAGGCTATTTACCCGAATTACGACAGATTCTTTCTACTGATGTTATAGCTGTTTACAATGGAGATCCGGCAGCACAAAGTTATGGAGAGGTTATTTGCTGCTACCCTGCCATAAAAGCTATCAGTAACTATCGCATAGCACATAAATTATTAGAATTGGGTGTACCGCTCATCCCACGCATCATCACCGAAATAGGACATAGCGAAACCGGAATTGATATCCACCCCGGTGCGATAATTGGCAATCATTTTGCCATCGATCATGGCACAGGCGTTGTAATTGGGGCCACAAGTATTATAGGAAACAACGTAAAAATATATCAAGGTGTAACCTTAGGTGCTAGAAGCTTCCCTTTGGACACCGAAGGTAAGCCCATTAAGGGCATTCCTCGTCATCCTATTTTAGAAGATAATGTAATCGTTTATTCCAATGCTACAATTCTGGGAAGAATTACAATAGGACACGATGCTATTGTCGGTGGTAACATTTGGGTAACCGAAGATATACCCGCCGAAGCAAAAGTCTTTAAAAAAAATAAATAAATCAGGTAAAAAAGGATAAATGTTTTCTCTGGGAAACATTAACAAAACAATAACATGACACAAAAAAGTGAAGAATTTGAAATGATAGCCAAAACTTTTCAAGGATTGGAAAACATTCTGGCAGAAGAGTTAACAACAATTGGTGCTAAAAACATTCAAATTGGCAGACGTATGGTAGCATTTACCGGCGATAAACAGATGATGTACAAAGCAAACTTTTATCTGCGGACAGCCATAAGGATTCTAAAACCCATCAAACATTTTAATGCTAAAGACGCCGATGAGGTATATCAGCAAGTACAAACCATTCATTGGGAAGATTATCTGACAACAGAAAAGACTTTCGCTATCGATGCAGTCGTATACAGCGAAGAATTCCGTCATTCCAAGTTCGTTTCATATAAGGTTAAAGATGCAATAGCCGATTATTTTAGAGAAAAGACTGGTAAGCGCCCATCGGTTCATCTCACGAAACCGGACATACAATTGAACATGCATATTTCAGAAACGGCATGCACACTGTCTCTTGACTCTTCGGGTGAATCTCTACATCGCCGTGGATATCGGCAAGAGGCTGTTGAAGCACCACTTAATGAAGTTTTGGCAGCGGGCATGATTATGCTTACAGGCTGGAAAGGAGACTGCGACCTAATAGATCCGATGAGTGGATCAGGTACAATTCCTATAGAAGCAGCACTTATAGCCAGAAATATTGCTCCTGGAATTTTTCGTAAAGAATTTGCCTTCGAAAAATGGCCGGATTTTGATCCCGAAATGTTAGAAGCAATATATAATGACGAAAGCAATGAACGTCCGTTTGAACATAAGATATATGCATACGACAACGACCCAATGGCTATCAGCATAGCAACCGAAAACGTCAAAGCTGCAGGCGTCTCAAAAGATGTAGCATTAAAACTTCAACCTATACAACATTTCGAACAGCCTTCAGAAAAGGCCATCATGATAACCAACCCGCCTTACGGAGAACGAATGTCCAGCGAAAATTTACTGGGCCTTTATCAGACTATCGGTGAAAGGCTAAAACACGGTTTTATCAACAATGTTGCTTGGATTATCTCATACCGTGATGAATGTTTTGACCAAATCGGTCTGAAAGCCAGCGAAAAAATACCTTTATATAATGGCCAGCTAGAATGTAGTTTCCGTAAATATGAAATATTTGACGGGAAATATAATATTATGAAAGCCGATGAAGTAAAAAATGGTATTTATAAGGAGGATGAAAAAGATGCCCCAAAACCTAGAAAATTTGATGCTTATCCCGAAAATCACGGTTACAAAAAGACTTACAAAGATCGTGACTCTAGAAAATCTGAAGATAAACCTTGGAATAAATTCGGCGATAAGAGAGAAGAAAGAAGAGATGATAGAGATACCGATGTATTCAGAAGTTTCAGAACGAATAAAATCGTTCGATTTGATAAAAGACCGCGTATTCACATCAAACCGAAATCAGATCAAACAAACACAACGGAAATAGCACCTGGAACAGATCAACAGATTATCGATAACACTGATAAAGGAGAAAAGGGTAAAGGAAATGAAGAAAAATAGGAATTTCAAACATCTACTTTTACTATTAATGATTCCCTTCGCAATCAATGTAATGGCACAAGATTTGAAAAAATTAACCTTAGAAAATCTTATTCCTGGAGGTGAAACCTATCTTTTTACCAAAAATTTATATAATACTCAATGGTGGAACGATGAATGCATCAGGCCGGATATTGACACCTTATATGTTATCTCACCAATATCAGGCAAGAAACAAATATTATCCTTACGTACAGAGGTTAATCGGGTACTTGAAAAAAACAAATTGGGTAAAATTCAACACTTTTATAACACGAGTTTCCCTTGGCCTGACAAATCACAAATGTTGATCACCTTGCCCGACAAATACATCGTCTATAATTTCAAAACAAATCAAATAGTCAAGAGTGTACCACTGGACACAATAGCACAAAACAAAGATTATTGTACAATAAATGGCAACCTGGCATATACGATCAAGAATAATTTATATGTAAACGGAACGGCTGTGACCCATGAACCGGAAGACGTCCTTTGCGGTCAAGCTGTTCACAGAAATGAATTCGGTATTACTAAAGGTACTTTTTGGAGCCCCAAGGGTGATCTCCTCGCCTTTTACCGCATGGATGAACGAATGGTCGCTCAATATCCTCTAGTTGATGTTACAACAAGAGAGGCTCAGGTCAATTACATCCGCTATCCGATGGCAGGCATGACAAGCCATAAAGTCACCGTAGGTATTTACAATCCGCTAACAAAGGATACGCTATATTTGAAGGTCGGCGATCCTACAAACCGCTATTTTACAAACATAAGCTGGTCTCCCAACGAAAAAAGTCTCTATCTGATAGAGTTAAATAGGGACCAAAACCACTCTAAATTATGTAGATACGATGTAAAAACCGGCGAATTAAAAGCTGTATTGATTGAAGAGAAAAATTCCAAGTATGTTGAACCTCTAAATCCTATAGTTTTTTTACCATGGGATGAAAACAAATTTATTTACCAAAGTCAACAAGATGGTTTCAACCATCTCTATCTGTATAACACAGAGGGCAAATTACTAAAACAAATTACTAAAGGCAATTGGTTAGTACAATCTATTCTCGGATTCAACAAAAAAAACAAAGAAATTATTATAGAAAGTACAAAAGACTCTCCTTTACAATCTAATATATTCAGTATTCGTTTAAAAGATGGGAATATAGCTCCAATAGGCAATAACGAAGGCGTACATACAGGGATTCTTAGTACATCCGGACAATTTATAATAGATAAATACTCAACCCCAACCCTACCCCGAAATATCGATCTCATTAATATAGCAAAAAGAAAAAGCATTAACCTGCTGAAAGCAGAAAACTCCTATGAAAATTATCGCATGCCAGCCATTGAAACGGGTACTATTAAGGCAGCCGACGGAGTAACGGATCTGTATTATCGTTTAGTTAAGCCAGCAGATTTTGATTCTACTAAAAGATATCCGGTCATTATCTATGTTTATGGTGGACCTCATGCACAAATGATTCATAACAAATATTTATATGATATTCGCGGATGGGATATATACATGGCCAACAAGGGCTATATAATGTTTACACTCGATAATAGAGGAAGTGAAAATCGCGGAATGAAATTCGAGAATGTGACCTTCCGCCATCTCGGCGTCGAAGAATGTAAAGATCAAATGAAAGGCGTTGACTTTCTAAAAAGCCTTCCTTATATAGATGCCAATCGCATAGGTGTTCACGGATGGAGTTTCGGAGGCCACATGACTATAGCACTTATGTTACGCCACCCTGATATTTTTAAAGTTGGAGTAGCCGGAGGTCCGGTAACGGATTGGAAATATTATGAAATAATGTATGGAGAACGTTACATGGATACACCACAAACCAATCCCGAAGGATATAAAGAGACTGATTTGAAAAATTTGGCCGAAAACTTGAAAGGACATTTACTTATTATACACAATGACCATGACGATACCTGTGTACCTCAACATACACTAACTTTTGTCAAAGCCTGCATCGAAGCCAATGTTTTCCCCGATTTATTTACTTATCCCGGTCATAAACATAATGTGATAGGGCACGAAAGAGTACATTTACACGAAAAGATAACTCGTTATTTTGAAGACTTTTTATAACTTTTACAAAAGAGAACATACGATGAAAATACTATTATTAGGTTCAGGAGGACGCGAACACGCTCTGGCTTGGAAAATAGCACAAAGCTCCCAAACAGAAAAATTGTATATTGCACCAGGAAATGCAGGTACATCCGCTGTCGGTGAAAATGTGAATATAAAAGGAGACGATTTCACCGAAATAAAGAAATTCGCCATCGAGAAAAACATCGATATGATTGTCGTCGGACCCGAGAACCAACTTGTTGATGGGCTTTATGATGAATTAAAAAACGATGAAACAACAAAACATATAGCCTTTATAGGTCCGTCAAAAGAAGGTGCAAAGCTAGAGGGAAGTAAAGAATTTGCCAAAGAATTCATGATGCGTCACCACATCCCTACTGCACAATATAAGAGCTTTACATCGAAAAATATAAAAGAAGGTTTTGCCTTTCTTGAGACCTTAAAACCTCCCTACGTATTGAAAGCTGACGGTTTATGTGCCGGCAAGGGCGTACTAATCCTATCGTCCATCGAAGAAGCTAAAAAAGAATTGAACAAAATGCTATGTGGCATGTTTGGAAATGCCTCAGATAAGGTAGTCATTGAGGAATTTATGAATGGCATCGAATGTTCAGTCTTTGTGCTGACGGACGGAAAAAATTACAAAATACTGCCAGTGGCCAAAGATTATAAATGTATTGGCGAAGGTAATACCGGACTCAACACCGGAGGCATGGGAAGTGTATCCCCTGTTCCATTTGCAGATAGCATATTCATGGAGAAAGTTAAAACGCGTATCATTGAGCCCACAATTGCGGGATTAATGCAAGAAAACATTATCTATAAGGGGTTTATCTTTTTAGGCCTCATCAATGTAGACGGCGAACCAAAAGTCATTGAATATAATGTACGCATGGGAGATCCTGAAACAGAGAGTGTCATGCTGCGCATACAAAGTGATTTTGTCGACCTGCTTCAAGGTGTAGAAAATGGTGATCTAAATACTCGGGAGCTCAAGATAGACCCACGTACAGCAACTTGTGTCATACTTGTTAGCGGTGGTTACCCATTGGCATACAAAAAGGGCATACCAATCACCGGACTTAAACAAGCCGAAGAAACCGAAAGCATCCTTTTTCATTCCGGTACTGCCCTAAAAAACGGACAAATCGTAACAAATGGGGGACGCGTTATCGCTATCTGCTCATATGGTAAAAATAAAGAAGAAGCTTTGGATAAATGCTATAAAGTAGCCAAAATAATTAAATTTGAAAACAAGAATTATCGCCACGATATTGGGTTTGATTTGTAAATGAGGAATAGATTACAAACAATCATGATGACAGGAAAGGCCACACTTCCGGTTGTCATTCTTATATTTCTTTGTTATTGGATAATGTTTTTCGCACCATTATCTCATATCATGGGCAGCGATGTAGAAACAATAATAAATGGATTGTGCTACGTTGCTATCGGCTATATTTTGATCGAATTCAACAATTCATTCTCTATTATCCGTTTGCGCACCTCGTCGCAAACATTTATATTCTTTCTATTGGTTATGGCTTGTGGTTGCATTAATCAAACGATTAACGGAAATCTAACAACTATTTCCATACTTATTTCTCTATTTTTCTTGTTCAAAAGTTACAATAACACTGAGGCTACAAATAACCTCTTCTATTCATTCCTCTTTATAGGCATAGGAAGCCTATTAACTCCGCAAATCATTTATTTTTCAATTCTTTGGATTTATACAACAATACGATTCAAATCTTTTACAATACAAAATTTATTTGCTATGCTGATAGGCTGGTTCTTCCCTTATTGGCTACTTTTTTCTTATGCTTTTTTATTTAATAAAATGGGGCTATTTTATCAGCCTTTCAATGAAATAATTGCTTTTAGTCCATTACAACCTTTCAGGACTATGCAGGCAATAGACCTTTACACATTAAGCTATATATTACTACTTTATATAGTTAGTTTTGCACATTATCTCACGGTTGACTACGAAGATAAAATCCAAACAAGATCATACTTATCTTTTCTATACCAATTTACCTTTTTCCTTTTTTTATTTATCCTATTTATACCAAAACATTTAAAAAATTTAATGCCACTATTGCTAAGCAATATAAGTATAATAAATGCCCATTACCTATTACTTAGAAACACGAAATTATCAAATTTATTCTTCATAATTTCAATAATGATTTTTCTTTTCCTACTTAGTTACCATATATGGATACTTTTATAAATATATTAGAACAAAATTTCAACAGCTGGGGAACAATCGGATTAATCCTAGCTGTTATTATATCAGGTATCTTTCTGCCCCTTAGTTCTGAGGTTATCATCCTAACAATGCTCAAATTAAATTTTTCCCCGATCTTTTGCGTATTCATGGCAACATTAGGTAGCACATCGGGTGGAATGACAGGCTACTTTATCGGTTTTTTAGGAAAAACAGAATGGATGGAAAAATATCTTAAAATAAAAAAAGATAAAGTAACTAAAGCCATTAACTTTGTGCATGGGAAGGGTGCCATGATGGCCTTCTTCACTTTTCTTCCTTTTGTTGGTGAGGCACTAGCCATAGCTCTGGGATACCTAAAAAGTAACATTTGGATAACAATAGTATCAATGTTTATAGGAAAAATGCTCTGTAACACTTTATTAATAATGTCATTGTTAGGAATAATAACTATAATATCAAAGACATAAAAATAATAAGAAAAATATCATTAATTATGAACTATAAAAAAAATATAACTAAAAAGATAGGCACACTAACTATATTACTAATCTTAATACTAACGTCATCATGCACTGGCAAATTATCTAGGCAAAACAAAGATAGCAAGCCCATCATTACAGTAACTATTGAGCCACAAATCTACTTTACTAAAGCTATAGCTGGTGATAAATTCATCGTAAATAGTCTAATACCCAAGGGAGTCAGTCCGGAATCTTTCGACCCGACACCACAACAATTAGTAACACTTGAAAAAAGCATCGCATACTTACGTATTGGCTACATCAACTTCGAACTGGCATGGAAAAATAAGATAAATAGCATTTCTCCAAAAATGAAAATCTTTGATACATCAAAAGGAATTGATTTAATCGCAAATGAATATGAAAAAATTGCAGTAAACAAAATAAGTACGGATACAACAAAAAAGAGTAATAATAAAACATCAATAAACCCACATATTTGGACTTCAGCGGCTAATGCGCTTATCATAGCTAAAAATACATACAAGGCACTGTGCACGCTTGATAAAAACGATTCTACCTACTATCATTACCGCTACGACTCCATCTGCAAACACATAATACACATTGATTCTATTGTTAAAAAAATACTATCCTCATCTCAAGAGCCGCATTCGTTTTTAGTTTACCACCCAACTCTATCCTACTTTGCACGCGATTACAAATTACATCAAATCAGTATTGAAGAAGAGGGTAAAGAACCTTCGACCTTAAGGCTAAAAGAACTCATCGAGATAAGCAAAGAAGAAAAAGTACAAGTCGTCCTTGTACAACCTGAATTCGATAAACGAAATGCAGAAATCATTGCCAAACAGCTTGGTGCGACAATAAAAACCATTGACCCTCTAAATGAACAATGGGATAAAGAAATGATCAATATCGCTAATTCACTAAAATAAAATACTCTATATCTTGATCAAACTCAAAAAACATCAATTGCTCATCACGTTTTTATATCTTTTTATTCTTATAATTTTCTAAAAAAATTAAAAACGAACAGAAACAGAAAATCATGGAAAAGTCAATTATCACCATAAAAAACTTATCGGCAGGATACAATAAAAAGCGTGTACTTCATGATATAAATCTTACAGTTTATGAAAAAGATTTTCTTGGCATCATTGGTCCAAACGGAGGAGGAAAAACAACACTGATAAAATGTATCTTGGGACTTTTGAAACCCACTAGTGGAGAAATCCTATTTAACGGAGACAAGTCACCAATAACAATGGGATACCTTCCACAATATAACATATTGGATAAAAAGTTTCCCATATCCGTTCTTGAAGTCATCCTTTCCGGATTAAATTCAAAAAAAACATTGCATACAAAATATAATGAAGGTCAAAGAGAAAAGGCACACGAAGTAATTAAACAAATGGGGCTAGAGGGCCTAGAGAGACGTTCAATCGAAGAATTAAGTGGCGGACAATTACAAAGAACATTGTTGGGACGGGCTATTATATCAAACCCTTCTGTCGTCATTCTAGATGAGCCCAACACCTATATAGACAAGAGCTTTGAGGCCAAACTTTTCAATATATTGGGTGACATAAACAAAAAATGCGCCATCATACTTGTAAGCCATGATATAGGGACAGTGATACAAAAAGTAAAATCGGTGGCCTGTGTAAACGAAACGCTAAATTATCACCCTGATCCGGGCATAACAACAGAATGGTTAGAAAAAAATTTCAACTGTCCAATAGAACTTGTTGGACATGGATTATTACCACACAGGATATTAGGAAAACATAATAATACAGAAAACAATTCATAAGAAATTATAGATAAGTTAATAAATACAACATTATAAGATATTATGCAGAGATTTCATTATCTTTGCGACCATAAAAAGTTCATGTAATTATTGATTGAGCAAATGAAACAATACAAAACCATCAACAACCTAACTGGGTGGTTGATTTTTATTATTGCCGCTACAACCTATTGTCTTACAATAGAGCCAACAGCCAGTTTTTGGGACTGTCCAGAATTCATTACAACCGGATATAAGCTAGAAGTTGGACACCCACCCGGAGCACCATTCTTTATGCTTATGGCTAACCTATTTACGCATTTTGCCTCAGATACAACAACTGTCGCTAAAATGGTTAATTACATGAGTGCCCTGATGAGTGGGGGATGTATTCTCTTCTTATTCTGGACAATCACTCACTTGGTACGCAAACTTGTCATTACTGACGAAAAACATATAACAATAGGCCAGATAGTAACCGTGATGGGTAGCGGAATTGTTGGTGCACTAGTCTATACTTTCAGTGATACTTTCTGGTTTTCGGCCGTAGAAGGTGAAGTTTATGCTTTTTCTTCCTTATTTACTGCATTGGTATTCTGGCTTATTTTGAAATGGGAAGACGTAGCCGATGAGCCTCATTCAGACCGTTGGCTTGTACTGATCTGTTATCTGACGGGGTTAAGTATTGGAGTACACTTGTTGAACCTGCTTTGCCTTCCGGCTATTATATTGGTATATTACTATAAAAAGCATCCAAATGCAAATGTAAAAGGTTCATTACTTGCCCTATTTGGATCGGGTATTCTAGTAGCCACTGTACTATACGGCATCATTCCCGGTATAGTAAAAGTTGGTGGTTGGTTTGAGCTACTATTTGTCAATAAATTTGGAATGCCATTCAATACGGGTGTCATCATTTACATTATTCTACTTTCAGCAATTATAATCTGGGGAATATATGAAAGTTATCAGAATAAGAATAAACAACGAATGTATTTATCGTTTATACTAACAATAGCTTTATTAGGCATACCTTTTTACGGGCACGAGACAAGTAGCATCATTATCGGCATTATTATTATCGGGCTACTGCTTGCTTATTTAAACCCCAATACACAAGAAAAGATAAAAGAAAAATACAGAATATCAGCTAGAATACTAAATACGTCTCTACTTTGCACCATGATGATTATGATAGGGTATTCTTCTTACACCATCATTGTCATACGTTCCATAGCAAATCCACCGATGGACCAAGATTCACCGGAGGACATTTTTACGTTAGGTGAATATTTAGGTCGTGAACAATATGGTACACGCCCACTTTTTTATGGACAAACTTATGCTTCAAAAGTTGTTCTTGACGCAAAAGATGGCTACTGCGTACCACGCCAGGTAGAAAAATCAAAGAAATATATACGTAAGGAGAAAACCTCCCCCAACGAAAAAGATTCTTATATCGAAATGCCTGGACAAGTTAACTATGTTTACGCACAAAACATGTTATTTCCACGAATGTACAGCAGCGAATTCGAAAAGCAATACAAACAATGGGTAAACATCAAAGGCCATAATGTGCCCTATGATCAATGCGGAAACATGGTTATGGTCAACGTTCCCACACAATGGGAGAATATAAAGTTCTTCTTCACGTATCAACTAAACTTCATGTATTGGCGTTATTTCATGTGGAACTTTGCAGGAAGGCAAAATGACAATCAAGGCAACGGTGAAATAGAACATGGGAATTGGATAACAGGCTTCAAGTTCATTGATAATAAATTGGTAGGTAATCAATACTTGACACCGGATGAATTAAAAGAAAATAAAGGACATAATATATATTATTGTTTACCCTTATTATTAGGCTTGATAGGCCTCTTTTGGCAGGCATACCACAGTCAAAAAGGTATACAACAATTTTGGGTGGTCTTTTTCTTGTTTTTCATGACTGGTATGGCTATCGTACTTTACCTCAATCAGACACCGGGACAGCCTCGAGAGCGCGATTACGCGTATGCCGGCTCATTCTATGCTTTCACAATCTGGATAGGTATGGGGGTAGCTGGAATCGTCAATCTAATGAAAAAACATCTACATGCCAAAGAACTTCCTGCTGCTATTATTGCCTCTGTGCTTTGCGTACTTGTACCCATACAAATGGTGGGACAAACGTGGGATGATCATGATCGATCAGGAAGATATGTCTGCCGTGATTTCGGACATAACTATCTAGTTTCACTGCAAGAAAAAGGCAATCCAATTATCTATACAAACGGCGATAATGATACTTTTCCTTTATGGTATAACCAAGATACGGAAGGTGTACGCACAGACGCACGCACATGCAACCTAAGCTATCTGCAAACAGATTGGTACATCGACCAAATGAAACGCCCGGCGTATGATTCACCATCACTTCCTATCACATGGAAACGCGTGGAATACGTAACAAGTACCAATGAATATATACAGGTACGTCCAGAATTAAAGAAGCAAATCGATGCTCTTTATAGCAATGCCAAAAAGAATGCTCAAAATAATCCTGAGATAATGAAAAAAATCAAGGATGATTTTGGCGAAAATCCGTACGAATTAAAGAATATCCTAAAATATTGGGTACGCACCGATGAAAACGGAAGTATGCATGTTATCCCAACAGATAGTATTGTTCTAAAAATAGATAAAGATGCTGTAAGGCGCTCAGGCATGATGATTCCAAAAGCATTAGGTGATTCGATACCGGATTATATGCATATTTCATTAAAAGGGAAACATGCACTATATAAGAGCGAATTAATGATGCTTGAAATGCTGGCAAATGCAGATTGGACACGACCTATATACATGGCTATCACTGTAGGTAGTGAAAATCATTTAAATATGGATAACCATTTTATTCAAGAAGGTCTTGTCTACCGCTTCACTCCTTTCGACACAGACAAACTAGATTGTAAAATAGACACAAAAAAAATGTATGACAATCTCATGCATAAATTCAAATTTGGTGGTATAGACAAACGTGGTATCTATATCGACGAAAACGTAATGCACATGTGCTTCACCCATCGCAAAATATTCTCTCAATTGATTACAGAATTAATGAAAGAGGGCAAAAAAGACAAAGCACTAAAAGCATTGACTTATGCTCAAAAAATGATACCATCATTTAATGTGCCCTACGACTGGTCAAACGGATCCTACCAAATGGCAGAAGCTTATTATCAATTGGGAAAGGTACAAGAAGCTGACAATATTATCGACGATATGGCCAACAAATCCATACAATACATGATTTGGTATTTAAGCATGGATAACACCCAGTTAATGTACTCAAATGATAATTTCATTTACTATACCAGTTTATTGGATACCGAAGTGAAATTAATGAAAAAATATAAGTCTAAACTAGCTTCGCATTATGAAACAGAATTAGACACATTATACAACAAATACACAAACAGAGTAAAATCGATACAATAAAGAATGTTTATAGAACAACCGCCGTGTTTCTTCCGAGCACTATATCCACAAGCAACTTTCCGAATGGATCCCAACGAGAAGGCCATATACTTGACTTTTGACGACGGCCCAATTCCTGAAGTAACACCGTGGGTAATAGATCTTTTAAAGAAGAATAATATCAAAGCTACTTTCTTTATGGTTGGCGATAATGTACACAAATATCCCGAAACATTTAAAATGGTCGTAGATGCAGGACATCGATTGGGTAACCACACCTACAATCATATTAAAGGATTTGAATATTCGAATTCCGATTACTTAGAAAACACCAACAAGGCCGACAAACTTTTAAAAACAAATCTTTTCCGCCCACCACACGGGCACATGGGGTTTAGACAATATTACACGCTACGGAATCATTTTCATATTATTATGTGGGACCTAGTAACTAGAGATTACAGCAAAAGAATGCGACCGGATCAAGTCTTTAATAACGTAAAGCAATATGTGCGTAATGGTTCTATTATCACCTTTCACGATTCATTAAAATCCTGGGAAAACGGTAATTTACCTTATGCACTACCTCGCTCTATCGAATATTTAAAAGCACAAGGATACGAATTCAAAACTTTATGATAACAACCGATAAACATGAAAATCCCCGAATTTAATTATAAATCGGGGATTTCTATAGATCTAATAAGCAATAGACAAAAGCATATAACTTTAAACCTCAAAGCTATTATTCTTGTATACTAACCTGCAGTGGAGCACGTAATTTTTTAACGGATTGTTTTAGATAGGCATTCCATTCGTCAAAAGTCTTTATATCAGCCTTACTCCAAGCAGCACCCCAATAATAGGTAAAACTAGTATTGGGCATATATTTCTTAGAAGCCAATACATGCCCAAAAGTACCATCATGCATTTTATCAATTTCCGTACTGGGATAAAATACAGGTTTAGACCCCTCTACCGAATCAGGGAATACAGCACCAACAAAAATCTTTCCATAACCATCGTTCGGACGATCTGTAGGATCAGAATATGAAATATAATCATTATTGGCATTAATATTCGCATCAATTTTTTCATCATGAAGAACAATACCGACAGCCATCAGCATAGGATTTTTTAAATTAAGATAACTCACCGTCATCTTATTTAAATGAGTACCTGCATCCAAATAAATAATGCGAGTTTCAACAATCGAATCTCCATTGATTAAAACCGGATTATAAACAAGTTTAACAGTAAAACGCAGAGGCCCGTTATCAAGAATTTCCTGAGTACGATAACAATACGGATAAATAATACTATCGCCACGCATCAAAGCAGGAGTACAAGCACCTAAAGTGGGACCAACCTTATAGCAATCCAGTCCATTACCATGATCATAATGATAAGAAATTGACTTGAGAAAAGCATCTGCAGCCTTAGGATCTTTTTTCTTTAATTCAAGGAGTTTGGTCTGAACCTCAGGATTAAGTTCCTTCTTATACCTATCCTCTACAACAGGATCTGTCGTGCCACGCTTCACCCAAACATCAAATCCATAGGCCTTCTCGCCACTCGCCTGAAGTGCAGGTCCATATGTACGAAAAGCTATTAAATCATTCTCCCACGCCACATCATCCACTCTTTCAGGATAACATTTACCACAAGCTTTAACGCCAAAAGCTTCAGGTGTTCCAATCTCTATTCTATATACTATAGACTTGTTTGCTGAAACCGTAGCAGGGAAAAGGACCTTATTATCATTGGTAATTTGATAAGGAACTTGCTGATCATCAGGATTGAGTACTATTATTTGTGCCGTGTCTGACATATTCAAACGCTGTGCTACTGTTGCCATATCAACTTCAATAAGCTCGTTTGAACGATCAAGAGAAATATTATTTCTAACGACAACAAACACCGTTTTATCAGCATTTGCACATGCTGTCAATAATATTGCACCTAAGAAAAAAGCAAATAATTTCTTCATTTTCTAAATCTATTAAAAAAGACCTAAAAACAATGTGCCATCAGGTTAAACACTATTCCTACTTCGATAATACGAAACAAAAAACAAAGACAAACCTTACCGACACATTGAAAAAAAAACATTTATCTATTTATTTTGGTTGTTTACCAATATAAGCAAGAATACCACCGTCAACATATAAGACATGTCCATTCACAAAATTAGAAGCCTCAGAAGCTAAGAAAACTGCCGGCCCTTTCAAGTCCTCTGTTGTACCCCAACGAGCAGCAGGAGTCTTGGAGACAATAAAAGAATCAAATGGATGACGACTTCCATCCGCCTGACGTTCGCGCAAAGGAGCTGTTTGAGGAGTGGCGATATAACCCGGTCCTATGCCATTACATTGAATATTAAATTCTCCATATTCAGAAGCAATATTACGAGTTAACATTTTTAGTCCACCTTTTGCTGCAGCATACGCAGAAACTGTTTCTCTACCCAATTCACTCATCATTGAGCAAATATTAATAATCTTTCCGTGGCCTTTCTTTATCATTGACGGAATAACAGCCTTAGATACTATAAACGGAGCATTCAAATCAACATCAATAACTTGACGGAACTGTTCCGGAGTCATATCACACATAGGAATACGCTTAATAATACCAGCATTATTTACTAAAATATCAATAACTCCTATTTCCTTTTCAATATTCGCTACCATGGCTTTAACCTGCTCTTCTTTGGTTACATCACATACATAGCCACGAGCTTCAATGCCTTCAGCCTTATAGGCAGCCAAGCCCTTATCAACTAATTCTTGTTTAATATCGTTAAAGACAATCTTTGCTCCAGCCTGAGAAAAAGCAGTTGCTAAAGCAAAACCTATGCCGTAAGAAGCACCTGTAACAAGCGCAACCTTACCTTCTAATGAAAAATTTACCATGATTTTAATTTGTATTAAAAATTATTTTTATTAGTATTATTCATAAGAACATACTAACTATCTCAAATCAGTAATTGGCGAAAAATCCTGATCTCCATAATCAAGATTTTCACCACCCATACCCCAAATGAATGTATAATTGTGCGTTCCTGCGGCAGAATGAATTGACCATTGAGGAGAAAGAACTGCCTGATCACCTTTCATCCAGATATGACGAGTCTCATCAATCTGACCCATGAAATGACAGATAGCTTGCTCTTCTGGCACCTCAAAGTAGAAATAGGCCTCCATACGACGGCTGTGAACATGAGCAGGCATAGTATTCCATACGCTTCCTGGTGCCAATTCAGTCATTCCCATTTGCAACTGGCAAGTAGGAAGCACCTGACTAACGAGCATCTTATTAATATTTCTATGATTAGAATCCTCGAGTGTACCCATTTCTGCAACTACTGCATCTGCTTTTGTCACTTTCTTATCAGGGTAATTGCGATGAGCAGTCACAGAATTAAAGTAAAATTTAGCAGGATGAACTGGATCTATACTTTCAAAAGTAACCTCACGGTCTCCAGAACCAAGATAAAGAGCTTCTTTATAATTAAGTTTGAAAGAATTATTACCTACCTTTACGACACCTGAACCACCTACATTAAAGATTCCTATTTCGCGACGAGATAAGAAATAAGGAGCCTTCAGCGGGTCAATAGCCTCAAGTTTCAGCTTCTCACCCACAGGCATTGCACCACCAACAAGCATACGATCATACATAGAATACACCATATTAACTTCATTAGCTAAAAAAACCTTTTCAATTAAAAAGTCCTGGCGAATTCTTTTCGTATCATAGCCCTTAGCATCATCAGGATGAGCCGCATAACGAATCTCATAATTAGTTTTCATACTATATTTTTAATTTAAATATTTTGTTTTTACATATCGTTTACGTACACAACGCAAAAATAATAAAAGTAAATGGGTAAACCTTATAAATTAGCACAAAAATTTTATCTATTTGATAAATCACACTAAAAATAGAATAAAAATTTTATGATCAAAAAAATATCTCATAACTTAAAATCGTCATCATTTACGGCCATATCAATTCCTCCAACCAAATATGAAGTAATCTCTGTTTCTTGCGGCAAGACCTCTACCGAATCATTTTTTAGCCATCGTTCCATCCAAGATAACGGATTGTTTTTCTCATTAAACATCGGTTGTAATCCAATACCCCTTAATCGTTTATCAGTCAGATATTTCATGTATTTAGTCAACAATTTAGCATTCAATCCAATAATTGAACCTTTCTCAAATAAATATTCAGCCCATCTCATTTCTTGAGAAGCCGCATCACTATAAAGAGCATAGACCTCATCATCTAATTTCCCTATAATTTCAGTAAAACCTTCAGCAGAATTATTTTTTAAGTCATGAATCATTTTTTGCGTAATCGCTAAATGTTCATTTTCATCGCGAGCAATAAATTTAATGATTTTTGCATTCCCCTCCATCCTTTTATTTTCTGCAAATGCAAAAGAGCAAGCAAAAGAGACATAAAAACGCACACCCTCAAGGATATTCACCGATACCAACGCTAGATAAAGTCGTTTTTTTAATTCATCAAAACTTATGTCTGTTTTACCTTTCATTCCCAACTTTTCTGCTTGATACTGCAACATGTAACGATAAAATTCATTATATTTTTCAGTTACAGATTTAGCTCTTTCCATAATCATTTTGTTGACCATAATGTCATTAAAAATAGATTCTGGATCCGAATATACATTCTTAATAATATATGAATAACTAATAGAGTGTATTGTTTCAAAGAAATCCCAGATAATAATTGCTTCTTCCACTTCAGGCAAAGTAGTTACTTGGCCGAACGTTAGAAAGGGAGATCTACCTTGTATGCTGTCTAATAATATCTGATATTTTAAATTCTCGGTAAAAATAAATTTTTCCTGATCACTCAAAGAATTAAAATCATTTATATCTTTTATTAATGAAACTTCCTCCGGCCGCCAAAAAAAGCTAAGCATTCTCTGTGACAATTTCTCGTAAAAAGGATATTTCTGAACATCATACCGTTGTACATTACGTCCTTTCCCGAAAAACATTTTTTCATTTAGAAAATCTATCCTATCCTCATTATATAAACCTGTGTATACATCTTGTCTTTCCATCTTAATATTATTTAATTCATATCGAACACGCACCACTGCCACATGGATCTTCCATTTGATTGTTTTCTCGTATTCCTTTGTTGTAATCAATTGTCGATATTTCCGTCATTTGAGCCATTTTTTGTGATAAATCTCCAGAATTATCATTACTATTCAAGTAATATAAAGTTTTTAACCCATATTTGTATGCCGTCAATTCATCTTTTATCAAATCTCGCATCGGAACTTTATTCCCTTCATATTTTTTCGCATCATAATAAAAATTCGTGCTAATGCTTTGATCTATAAATTTCTGAAAAACAGCAATAAACTTCACATATTCCTCGTTATTGATATCCCAAGCTAGCGTATAATTTTTTTTATACATTCCAAATTCGGGTACTAATTGTTTTAATGGTCCGTACTTACTTATTTTCGATATCAAAAGTTTTCTTGCCGGATCTACCCCAGCCGTTGAATTTGAGACCATAGAACTTGATGCCGCAGGTGGTATTGCACTCAGTGCTGAATTACGCAATCCGTACTTTTTTATTTCTTTGCGTAATTGATCCCAATTACAATGTAAAATATTCGGCACAATTTCATCAACCGATTTTTCATACGTATCAATTGAGAATATATTATCCGAGTATTTAGTGCGTTTATAATACGTACAAGGACCTTTTTCTCTGGCAATTTTGTTTGACGCTTTTAACAATCCATATTGAAATCTTTCCATATATTCATGTATCTTAATCCTACCATGAAGAGAATCATAACATAAATTATTTTTAGCAAGAAAATGAAATACATCAGAAACACCGATCCCTAAACTACGTCTACTCTTCGTTGATTTTTCGGCAGAAGGAACAGAATATGTTTGGTAATCAATCAATTCGTCTAAAAATCGGACCAATAATTCTGTTAATGAATCCAACTCTTCTATAGAATCAATTTTCCCTAAATTGATATTGCTCAAAATGCACATGGCTATTTCTCCATCACTTTTGGTTACATCTTCTATGGGAAACGTAGGAAGCGTAATTTCCTGACATAAGTTACTCATGTAAATGTGATCTTTAAAGGAACTATGCTTATTTATATAATCGGAATTCAGAATATAAATACGACCTGTCTCATAGCGCTCTTTTAATATAGCAACATATAAATCTCGGGCATTAATCTTTTTTCTGCGTATCTGTGTGTCTTGTTCCAATTCTTCATATCTTTTTTTAAAAGCATCATTGTCATTGCTGTAAAAAAGATCGTATAAATCATGTACCTCTTCAGCTGAAAAAAGAGTGATTTCTTCATTCTTCGCAACTCTATCGCGAAATAGTTTGTTTAAAGCTATTGAATAATCCATTCGGCGAACACGATTATCTGCATTACCTTTATTGTTTTTTAATCGAATAAATGTTTCAATCTCCCAGTGGAAAAACGGCAAGGCAGATGTTGATCCTCCTCCTCTTATAGAATTCTGGGTAAAGCTTTTAGTTGAAGCCTCATACATTTTTAATATTGGTACTAATCCTGTATGTATAACTTCTCCATTTCTTATCTTTGCATCTATACCACGTATACGCCCAAAATTCAACCCTATTCCCGCTCTCTTGGCGGTATAAAGGCCTACAGCTGCATTTGAAAAGATAATTGAATCTACAGAATCCCCTACATCAATCAAACAACACGAACTGAATTGACGCATTGGAGTTCTCACTCCAGACATTATCGGTGTAGGTAAACTGATTTTAAATGTTGATAATGCCTCGTAAAATTCAAAGACATATTTCTTACGCGAATCTCGCGGATAATTCATAAACATATACATTCCGATAAGCATATATGCTTCTTGTGGGGTTTCGTAAGGCTCACCGGTAATTCTATCTTGCAACAGATATTTGTCAACCATTTGACTTAACCCCGCATAAGTAAATAAAAAATCCCTTTTATAATCTATCTGCTTACCAAAAAATACTATTTCTTGATTGGTATACTTGTCAAGTATAATATTATCATATATCCGATTGTTAATATTATTTTTTAACAAGTACTCAAAAGGTATCGGGTCCGCTTGCTTATAAACAGATTTTCTCAAATTCATCAGCAAAAGCCGAGCTGCAACGTATTGATAATCAGGAGTATCCTCAGATATTAAATCAGCAGCTGAACGTATCATGATTTTTTGTATCTCCGCAGTTGTTATCTTATCGTAAAACTGTAAACGCGAATTGATTTCTATATCAGAGACCGAAACATTATCGTATCCATTACATGCCCATTCAACAGCCTCGTGTATCATAGAGAGATCAATTGCTG
>Ga0172378_10001504_pt1 | contig 21610 bp, 37 predicted proteins | sample GrowelOW332metaG_FD_119755 | JGI IMG/M metagenome (GOLD analysis project Ga0172378, IMG submission 119755) | Groundwater microbial communities from an aquifer near a municipal landfill in Southern Ontario, Canada - Pumphouse #3_1 metaG | ecosystem: Environmental > Aquatic > Deep subsurface >... | reverse complement strand
CCTAATCTTTCATACCATCCTTGCATCCAACTACCTTCACTAGCAGTTAAATATGAATTTCTATTTAATAACTTTGCTAACTCAAGATGGAAATTAATCATCTTTGTTGCAATTTTACTATTTCTATATTTTTCTTCTACTCTTAATGAACAAAAAAGTATATTATCATCATCGTCATTATAAATATACGAAGTAGATGTTGCAATAAATTTAGCATTGATAGATTTTATTATCCAAATTTCAACATCTTCATTAACTCTAATTAAATTAATAAGAAAAGAATCAGCTATAAAAGTAGATTCTATCTTATTTATAGATTGTTTTAAGATTTCAAGTTTTTCTTTGTTCAGTTCCATAATAAAAGAACGGTTATCCTATATACCGTAATGTTTTTAAATTATTGATTCTTTGCTTCTTCTAGTTCTTTCATAACAGATTCTAGTTCTCTTTGTTCTGCCTCCATTCTTGTATTATAATCATCAATATCTTTTCTATAACTTTTTAATCGTCTATTACAATTTTCTATTTTATATTCTAATTGTTCTTTTATATATAAGTTCTTTTTTCTAAGCAACTTCTTATTAAGTACAGAGTCTTTAAAATTAACTAGTTCGCTACCATAATCAAAGGAAATTTTATCCAATATTTTTCTTTGAGCATTATCTATTTCTTCTTGTGAAGCATCTCTTAATATACCAATATTTTTATCTATTGCAGTACCATTAAAATAATATTCAGCAGATTCTAAAATATGATTATAAGACATTTTACCACAAAAATTAAACCTTAATGTTAGTTTATTTTCATGGCTGAATCTACTAGTAAATGTAAATGGTTTTCTATCACAAAATACAGTTAATTTATCGGCATCTAATAATGAAGTAAAATTCATAACACTTTCATTATGGCTTGATATCTCTTTTTTAAAATTAATAATCTCAACAGATAAACTATTCCTTTCTATTTGTAATTCTTGTACTTTTTTATGTAACTTAATTACCTCTTCATTTATATTTTCTAAGGGAGGTTTAATATAGATTTTATCAACTACAATTTCTTCACCACTTGGCTCTGTTGTTTCATCACCGTTATAATCACAATAGCAAAGCATCTTTTCTACTAAGTATTTACCATTTGATAGTTGTTCATTAAGTAATACTTCTTCTCCATTTTTTAAATAATATTCCTTTTCCATTTTGGTGTTTGTTTATTTTTAAGCCCAATCATACATATTGTGAACAGTTTCATCTAGCATATCTTGATGCTTTTTATCTGCTTTTACTTTGATGTTTTTAGCCATCATATATACATCGTGGGATATTTGAAGTATTTTCTCTTCTTGGTCGTCATTATAACCATAATTACTCTTTCTTATTTCATCAGACAAGCAATCACACAACTCCATAAGTTCTAATTTAGCATCATATACTGAATTTTCTTTCTTTTCCATATTAATTGTTTTTAAATAGTTTAATAATACCATCTCTTGCTGAATCCAAAACCTCTTTCTTTTCGACATCAGTCAATGGAGTGTAATCTCTATCACAATAAAGTAATTCTTCTCTATCACTCTGTGTAAAGAAATCACCATTATGATATAAAGTAATCATTGAACAGGTTATTATATAACAAGTCTTTATTATACTAGGCTCTATTTTATTTATCTTGAAATAAGTAAAACCTTCTACAAATGAACATTTTAATACTTTATTCTTAAACTTATTGTAGTTCCTTTTTGTTGGTTTCATTTTTTTTCTTAATTTATTAATTCTTCAATTGCAAATATAGAACTATTTTCATAATTTCCAAACATTTCTAACGTTAAAGTATGTTGTTTATTTATACTAAGATTAGTAATAAGCTATTTTAAAGCGTTTTAAAGGCGTTTTATATAGCAAGTGGACAGATTGTATTACTTATATACCTAATGTGGCTAGAAACGCAAGGAAATAGCCTTAGAATTGATTTAGAACACTTCTGTCATCAGTAACATACAACAATATAATGTATTTTACCTCTTTTTACTAGTTTATAAACCTAATAAAAATTATAAGAAGCCTTTAATTTATCAATATAGTCATTTCTATAACTAATTATGGTTTCTATCTTGGAAATTTCAGCTGTATAAAAATCTATATCATACAATAATGATTCAATATCTGAATAAACCTCACTAGCATTTAATAACTCAAACGTGTCCCTACGCTCTTCTTTTAAAGATGCTAAATATTCTATATCATCTTTTTGAAGTAAGCCCTCATCATCAATGTGCTGTAAAAATGATGTAAAGAAGTTCATAATTAAGTTGGTCTCTCTCTCTGATAATTCTACGTCCTCTTGATTTTTCATAATAATATGTTTTTATTTGTGTTGCAATATCACAACGATGCAAAGATAATGAAGTTTTTTTATATTCCAAATAATTTTAGTAAAAAGTTTAATAGGTCGGAAGGAAAAAAATAAAAAAATAAAAATAAAAAAAATTTTGCGGAAGGTCCGATGCCCACTTGTGGTATTGGCGATTAAGGGGGGGGTAGGGGTACTCTATAGCGATACAGATTACTATATAAGTCAAATATGTTTGTTTGTATGCTAGGATAATTCAAGCCGTTATATAGTGATTTGTACACGTGTGATACGGACGTATGATAAATGTACGCCCACAAAGTAGGCATGTTGTAGACTAGACACGTCAGTAACAAACTAATAAAGTAGGTTTGTTCTATGGAGAGAAAAAATATGTTTGTTCGCAAAGTTTATCCGGTTTTTATCCTACTATATATATATATACTATTACATATAACTACTTATAAGTATAACACTTACTAGTACAAACACTACTTACTAGTATATAACTACTTACTAGTAACTTAAATATAACTACTTATAAGTACATTACTAGTAAGCAAATAATAACACTACTTATAAGTATATTACTTACTAGTATATATATATAATATAATACATAGATATCCACGTTCCAAAAAATATCCTCTATCTATGCTGAAAAACATAGTTTATAAACATAAAGAAAAACACGATACTAGTATAAATAATACCTAGTATTATTTGCTATTACAAATATTTTTTTGTATCTTTGTTGTATAAGAAAATGGGAAGTGTCCCAAAGGTTAAGGCATAGCAAGGGCTATGTTTCCTTTAAAAATACAGGCACTTTTTTATGTTCATTGAAATCATTACATTCTCAAAATTCGAACAGGGACGTTTGTCATGGTAACGGCGTTAGGCTATCGAATAAAAATAAACTTCTTGCTATGGTACATTTGTAGGCGTTCGATTCGCCTAGCAAGAACAATTGTTCCGCGTGGAACTTTTTTTTATTATTAATTAAACAATCAAACAAATGGAAACTTACACACTTGAAGCCGTAGAAGATTTAGTACAAAGGTACGTAAACGAATTAGGAGGAGAGTTAACGGAAATCCATGAGGGTACTTTGGGTTATGGACAAATTGTACTACATTAAGCACCGGGGAAAAAGAGCGTTATAATTACCGAACGGTATATAAATTGTTGGAGTTCAACCCATACTATCAAATGTTATAATAAACTACCTAAAAAGTATCAGGAATTTATAAATATTTATTAATCAAACAAACAAACTTATGAAAGCAAAATTATTAGACTTTATCGAAGCTCACGAATTGTCAGACGACAATATTAGACTTTATTCAACATTATCAAACCAATCACACGAACCAAGTTTTTATTACGATGAACTAGGCGTATTTGATATGGACGAACTTTTGGACTTACCTACTGTATCAGTTGAAAAATTTAGTTATAACAAAGCAACAAATTTAGTACATGTTATCCTTTCTATTTTTTCGCTTGATGAATTAGAAACCTCAGACTTAAGAGTATCGCAAACCACTGAAGGAATGAACGGATACCCAAAGGACTTAAAAAACGTACTTATTGGCTTTTCAGATTGGGACGAAGTCGAAAAACTTATCGAAGAGTATCCATTCTTGCAAGCCGTTGAACTTACTAAAATGGACGGGCAAAGCTATTGGAAAAATGTAGGCGAAAGATACGGAGTGTTTAGTATTTTTACAGCTGAGGAACAAATAAATATAAAGGGGTGCGATTGGACAATATTCAAACCTGATAGCGATTTGCTAGTATTGCAAGAAACATTATCTACTTTTTCAGTCGAAGACGTGGCAAATGACCCTGACAAATACAAAAACATGATAGAAAAATTCGCAAATAATTGCGACTATTACGATGATTTGGAGAGCGATGAGATACTATTGGTTGATAGTTATGGAGATACAGAAATATTATCGCCTAGTATGGAATTTCACGAAGACGTTACCACTCACACAATCGGTTTAATAATTAAGGAATAATTCCTTTAACCTTTGCCACGCCTGAAAATGGTCGTACGCCTCAAACGCAGGCAAAGGAACAAATTTTTTAATAATCACTTAAAACAAACAAAAATGAATAACTTTAATCAATCAAGTACAGGCGTAAATGTAGAAATAGATATCCATAGAGATAACGACCTTTCTAGAGATTACTTTGGTGAAAACTTTGACGTAATCGGAGAACATTTTTTATTATACAAAAGTTGGGGCAATTTTGATAAACCAAAATTTGAGATAAATAGCTTTCTTGACCTTTGCAAAGACGAAGTAATAAAAGGCAAAGAAGAAGAAGCAAAGAAACTACTTCTTGAGTATTGTAGCGAAGAAGAAATAAAGGAATATTTAAGCGACTATGATAATATAAATGAAGGTTTGTATTATTTCTTAACTGAAAACTTCGAGGATGAAGATATAATACATTTGCTTAAAAAGGAGTTTCCTTTTAGGTTAACCGAAATAAAAGGTTATTCACAAGGTGACTATTGTTATATAATAGTACCAAACTGTAAAAATGATTGCGAAATAAGTGACGAGGGTTTAATAAATTTAGTTTATGATTCTCCATTGCGTGTTACTATTACTGTAAATGACAAAGAGTTTTCGGGCGAAGACTTAAATATAGATGAATACGACGACGAAATAGACGAAGTAAAAACCAAAGTAAAAAAAGGTTTGCTTTCTAAACTTACCGAAAAAGAATACAAAGAAGTAATAAAAATGCTTGACAAATTTACCGAAATTGAGTATAATTTTTAATAATCAAACAAAAAAAACAAATAAAAAGCTATTAATATGACAAAACTTGAACTCTTCGGGCTTACTTTTATCGCCCTAATAATAATTAATATATCTATCTTTATTTTTGCATTGATAATTATTCGCCCCGACGTTGCATTCCTTTGCGGGATTACTTTTATCGTGCAAATTTGCCTTATACCAACTGTATCAAAAATATTAAACAATAAATAACAAAATTATGACAAATCAAGAATTTTTAAACAATGTACCAAACTTCCATGTTATCAAAGTTACTTACTTATCTGTAACAGAAACAAAGGGGTCAAGAGTATCTCTCAAGTCAGAGAGGTACACTTCGAGAAAAATAATAGATTACAATTATACGCTAAATGGTACGCTAGAGATAGCAAAAGACTATATTTTTAAAAATGGCTTTAATATAATCGGTACAGCCGAAGGAAAAGACTGTTATTATATTATTACTGATACCTTTAAAACTTTATAATAATTTACTTAAAAACTAAAACAATGATTACAAAAAACCTTTTTAATAACACGATATCAGAATTAAACTCTTTGTTACACGAAGTAAAAATACTAAAAACTTACGAGAAGCTACTCCATGATAAAAATAAAGTGATAGTAAAAAATGATAGTAACGGTTCTGAAAAAAACTATCTTTGTGGAGAAACAAAAAAAATCCTTTTTTTGCAAATTGATGCACAAATGCACGTTTTGCGTTTGGCTTATTGGAATAAAAATATAAAGTAATGCTAAACTTTATCCTAGGCGTTTTAATATTCATTACTTTTTTGCTTGATACTTTAAACTCTAAATAGAAATTAGCCCGCTTCAATTTGCGGGCTTTTTTTTGCCCCTATATATCGTCATACGATATAACGCCATAAGATATAGTAATATAAATATATCTTTATCCACAAAGTAGAAGAAACAAAAGTAATCTATAAATATACATACCTGATAAGGGCAAATAAAGGCGTATAAAGGCAAAGTAAGTCCTTCCCTTACTTTTAGTATGTAGTATAAATTTGATATACTATAATACTGTTTATATGCTTCCTATAATATGTTTTTAATGGTTATACAGTGGAGAAAAATAGCCTACCTATCTACCTACCTATCTACCTACCTATCTGCCTGCCTACCTACCTATCTACCTACCTATCTGCCTGCCTGACTGGCTACCTCCATTACATTAATAAATTAATTTATAGGTTATTAAAAAGTCACCCGAACGATTTGTACCCGAACGACTGCCGAACGACTAAACCGAACGACTTTAGTAAAGTAGACCGAACGATTTTAAATCGAACAACTTACCCGAACAACTTAACCGAACAACTTGACCGAACAACTTTAGGAAAGTCACCCGAACGATTTAACTTTAATTATATATCTATATTTGTTAGTATAAATTATTATACCTATATTTGTCTATTATAAAACTAAAACGAACGATTATGAAATTATCATTTGAGGAATTAAAAAGAATATACCTGTCATTAAAAGTAATTGAAGGAATAACATATATTCTTCTACTTTTAGCAGTTATTATGTTATCAAACAATTGGTTATTTTATTTAATATCTATTTTATTGATAATTATGATAGGAATCATTAGTCCTATTATTAACTCAATAGATAAAAGTATAAATGATTCTATTAAGTAATATCTATTTAAACTCATTTTAAGCGCATATTATTACACGAGTGGATAGATTACACCTTTTACTACTTAAATAGCTGAGAAAACGATTTAAACAGCATTAGCGAGTATTATTTACTATATTATTAATTATATAAAACAAATTATTATGAAAAAAGAAGAATTGAAGATTGGTAACATCATTGATTTTGGTGAATGTAATTTAGAATTAGGTGGGAATAGATACGATATAATAACTAATCTTGAGTTCGGAAGCCCTAGATTATATGTTTCAAACGCTAAAAACTATCGTCAATTAGAGTATTGTAATGGAATTAAATTATCTAAAGACGTACTTGAATGTACAAATCTTATCCAAAAACCTCGTAAATTCTCAAAAAACAATTTAAGTTATATATTAATAGACAGTCTAATTCTAAAATCTGTGATTGGAGCATCTAAAATAGATTGTTTCTTTTTAGCTAGTGAATCTGATTATTATGGATTAATAGAATTCTCTAATGTACAAATTAAATACCTCCACGAACTACAAAATCCATATTACTCTCTTGTTGGAGAAGAACTAATTATTGACATTGAAAAACTAAACAACTTAAATAAATAATATTATGAACTATAAATTTAAAGCCGATGTGTTAAGTTCGGAAATTCACCTAGTGGAAGCTCACGTTGAAGGGGAGCTATCAGAAGAAGAGATGCAAGAGTATAATGAACTTGAAACTTTGTATCATTATAAAGGGGTTGAGTTAGAGAGACAAAGGAGGTTCTTACTATCTTTAAAATACAAATTTTTTCTTGATAAATTTGACCCTAGAGAAATTACAATATGGGGAGATTATATATTTGAACCACTAAACAAATAACATTATGAATTACAATAACAAACAAAACTATAATTTTGTAAAAGTAGCAATCGCATCATTTTTTGTATTTTTATCATTTTATTCATCTCTATTAATAATGATTAGTGATTGGTTTATTGTATCATCATTATTATTTTGCTACATTTCATCTAGTTTATTTTGTAATATTTATAGAAAAAATAAGGATAAAAAATAAAAAGTTATTTCACCCCTAGTAAAATAGTTGCCGAATTATTTGGTGGAACAAAACCTATGTTGTATATTTGCATCTGTATATTTATGCCAAGTATATAAACCGTAGGAAATTAGAGAGCCAATGCGCCGACTAAAGAAATCTTGTTGATATATTTGGCATAAATAAACAAAGCACTAAGCTTTGAACAAGGTTAAAACCTCAGAGCAATGTGTTGTTTCTGAGGTTTTTTTATGTATAAACCTCAATTACTAATTGTCGGGAAACAAAAAGTAACGGCAGGATTAGTTCTTATAATTCCATCTACTGTGAGGTTCTTCTAAAGGTGGACGCTTGAACATATAGACAGGGCGTGAAGGGCGTGGATATAACACGTAAGAAGTTTGGTTGATGATATTCTATTCGGATAGCAAACTAGGTCTTAAAAGTGCATCAATTATATTTGATGATGTACCCTGATGATAGATACTAGCTAGACGATAGCTCAATCTTTCTTTTAGGCATTGTTCCTTGAGAGTCTCAAAAGCTCTTAAGGACAAACTATGCCTAAATCCTGAAAACTGCCATTCGATAATTCATTATCGTATATATATCTTATTAGTATTATACTACTAATTACTTAATATACTTCATATAGAAATCTTATTGATTTTCAAAAAGTTCAATCGAACAATATCAATAACTTCTTTTAACAAAGAAACTTCTATAAACATTTGCTAATATCATTTCTTTATATTACATTTGTATCGTTATAAAAGTATTAATCAATAAAATAAACAATTATGATTGCAAAACACGAATTATTAGACTTCTTATCGAAACATAACGTTACACTTAAATGTGCTACCATTCAACAAAGAGATTATGATTTTGATGGATTAACTGATGAGGATAATGATTACTGTGGATATAAACACATCCATTATGATTTGAAATTAGGTTATTCAAAAGAAGAGTTAGAAGCATTTCTTGAAAGTATAAATTTTAATTATGATAATTGTTGGGGTGGTAAAGAACTTTTTGGAACTATGTGGTTTAATGAACGAGACACTTATGCAGTACGTGGTGAATATGATGGCTCTGAATGGTGGGAATTTAGAGAAATACCTGAAATTCCAATGTACCTGAATAATAATAATAAATAAACAACAATGAACAACTTAAAAGACATTACAACAAAAGAATTAATCATTGAGATTAAAAATAGAGGTTATTTAGATATGGTATTGTTAAGTCTTATGTTAGAAAAGAAAATTGACTTTATAGACATATCAAATGCCTATACAACAGCACTTAATTCTATTAACGATGATAAATTAAATCAATTAATTGAAGCAGAAGCCTGTGTCTTTGAATCATTCCTAAATAAAAAAGATATGAAAAAGGGATATAAACACACACAAAGATGTCTATACCTACTAAATGAATCAAATAGATTTAATATTACTAATTTGAATGAGAAGTTTAATTATGATGCTGATAAAGCAAAGGAATTTTCTTACTATTATACATTTAATGATAAAAACAAGTAACAATGAAACAACCAACATTACTAGAACGATTACTGATTATATTCAGTAAGAAAAAATTCAAACGGTACATTGACAAACAAGCCTATTATAGATATAAAGATTCAATAGACACGTTTGAAGCAAGAGCTAAGGGATTAGAATTTAAAACAGAATCTATACTTGAACAAATCACTGACACTACTTGTAATGGCATTGTACATCCATATTTTAATGAAATAAAATTTACTATGGTGAAAAACAATATGGATTTATCTTATTGTCCACCTGAAAAACTAAATGAATCATACATACCTGAAACAATAACAACATTTTCAGTAGAAGAATGTTATCTTAATCGTATTTTTACTAGAATGTATCACAATGTTAAATTCTTTGATGATATTAAATGTGGTATGGCATCACAATTAATTGATAATCTTATAGCAAACGGATATATTACTTACGAAAAGAGAGTTAATGGTTATGATGCTTGTGGCAAAGAATCGTTTTTAGTAACAGCAAAATTAAAAGTATTTAAATAGCAATAATTATGACACAAAAAGCAAGATTGAAGAAAGATGTAGCAGTACCTGATGGAGGTTATTTTTATAATAAAGATGGAGAAGAAGATTACATATGTCCTAAAGGAACAGAAGTAGAGATTAATCATTTAAAGACATTTTATGATGATAGTAAAGAAGTAATTAAGGTTCTATATCCTAATGGAGTAGAAATATTAACAGACATAGATTCATTAGAGATAGACAAAACTATACAATTAGATAGGTCATTATACTTTTATGGACTTGAAGAATCATCTGACGACTATGACTATGATTGTAAAATCAATTTAAATACAACTAAAGTAGAAGAACAATCCACAATTGACTGGGAACAGCGTAAATGGGAATTGTATAAGATAGCATTAATGAATAATATTAATGGTATATCATCAGCTTTAACTTTTTCTAATAGAGCAATTAAATATTACAAGGAGGATAAATAAAATGAGATACTTATTAATAATAGTAATATCAGTGATATTTGCATCCTGTATAGGTGAGATTACATACAAGCCATTAGACATACCACAAGATACTTTAAAAGCGGATACAATATTATTAACAGATAAATAAAAGCATAAATAGTTGGTAGTGTAATAATAAATTACTATATTTACGGTGTAATAAAATAAAACAAATATGAACAATTTAAAAACAAATCGGGGGGTCAGATTGATACATGATGATTGTCTTATTGCTATGGATAAACTCATAGCAGAAGGCGTTATTGTGGATGCAATTATATGTGACCCCCCTTATTTACGGTACAACCGCCTGTAAATGGGATTCGGTTATACCTTTTGATAAAATGTGGGAAAGACTAAATCGGCTGATAAACCCTAATGGCGCAATAGTATTATTTGGAAATGAACCTTTTAGTTCGGCTTTGAGGATGAGCAATATTAAGAGTTTTAGACACGAATGGTTTTGGAATAAAGTAAATGCGGGCAATTTTGTTCAGGCTAAAAATCATCCTCTTAAAATAGTGGAGAATATTATGTGTTTTTCAGATAAAAAAGTACTATATTATCCGCAGATGAATAGAAATAGCAAAGAATATACTGCAAAATTAAAAGCAAAACATATAAATAAAAAACAGAGTTCATTAATTCAAACGGTTGAGGATAAGTATTTTAAAATGGCTAGTGGTGTATTTAAAAGTAAAACAGATGAAAGTTTAAGTTTTCCTAAAAACATAATAGAACTTAGTAAATTTGAAAAAGAGTGTAATAGCAAATACAGAGTTCATCCTACTCAAAAACCAGTTGCATTAATGGAATACCTAATTAAAACCTATACAAACGAAAATGAAACAGTTCTTGACTTCACTATGGGAAGTGGAAGCACAGGTGTTGCGTGTGTGAATACCAATAGAAACTTTATAGGGATAGAATTAGATGATAAATACTTTAAAATATCTCAAGAGCGTACAAATAAAGCAATACAGATAAGTAAATATAATTTATGGAACAATTAAAAGTAAAACAAATGACAGAATTAATGAAAGATGGAGTATCTTTAAACTCAGAAACAATGACTTCTTTGCAAATTGCAGAGATAACAGGTAAAAGACACTCTGACGTTATGCGTGATATTAGAGTACTTTTAGGAAATGGTATAGCAGAACGCAATTTTGCGTTATCCTATTATACTAGCACTCAAAATAAAACTCAACCAATGTATAATCTTACAAAGAAAGGTTGCTTAATCCTAGCAAGTGGCTATGATGCTCTATTAAGAGAAAAGATTATCAACAGATGGGAAGAACTAGAAACAGAGAAACAACAAACTAACTTTGCGATACCTCAGACATTAGCAGAAGCACTACGATTAGCCGCAGACCAAGCAGAAGTAGTCGAGAAACAACAATTACAGCTAGAGGCACAGAAACATAAGGTGTTATTTGCTGATGCCGTAGAAACGGCTGAAAACAGTATTCTTATTGGTAGCCTAGCTAAACTAATCTCACAGAAAGCAGATAAAAAGATTGGACAAACAAGAATGTTTGAATGGTTGAGAGAAAATGGCTATCTAAGCAAACGTAAAGGCGAATCTTGGAATATGCCTAATCAACAATATATTGAGCAAGGTTTATTCGAAATTAAGGAACGAATAATTTCTAATCCTAATGGTACTACTTTTACTTCACTAACAACAAAGATAACAGGAAAGGGAAGTATATACTTTGTAAATAAATTCTTAGGTAAATAATAATATGAAAAGAAATTTATCTAAAGAAATTTATGATGTTATCAAGAATAATCCACAAGTAGGTATTGATTACATAATAGATGATTTAAAATATCTAGGTAAAAGAAGTAATATTCGTAAGATATTAAAGATTTTATGTACATTGGGTGTTATTAAGAAACAAACAATATATAGTAAAGAAACTAATGTTGTTATAGGAAGTGGATATGTTAAAAACAATCTTACAATAATAGAAGAATAAACTATGAAACAAAATATATAAATAAAGTTAAAATATTTGGAAGTAACAAATTAATGTTATATCTTTGTAGGACAAATAGAAGGTAAGATATTTATTTAGTAATTTGTACATTATTTTTATTTACATATAATATATAAATCTATCGATATATCTTACCTACTTGCTAAAACAAGTAGTCTATCGAGTAGGTTTAACAAGGACCGCATCGAGAACACTTCTCTTTGCGGTTTTGTTGTGTTTACCCATAAACTAACTATTGCTGTAAGATAATAGTGTTGCTTATCATTCATACACTCAGTACATTGCCTTAATCAATGAAAATGTGATATATCCTTATTGGATATTATAACTAGATTGTGTAAATTGTATGCTCTATCCGAAGCCACTGATAACATACGACCTCATGCCACGAAAGTGAAGCCAATCTTATTATAGTAAGCGAACAAATTAAAGGGATACGGAAGTTCCAATAAAGGTCGTAGGCAATTAAGATGTGCTGAACTTATCTTTTCATACTATACTTATGTTTATAGGCATTAGTAATAGTATGAGGGATATAAAGGGCTTTCTATGTTAAATATTAAAGTAGTAGTAAAAATAATCCATTATATATTTTGTAGTGTAAAATAGAAACACTATATTTGTATCATAATCAAAAAAAACAAATAAACATTATGACAAAGCAATACATTAGTTGGAGACGTGTTTCTACAAAAGTTCAAGGTGATTCTCAATTAGGTTTAGAATCTCAAAAAGCAATAATAGATTATTATATTGGTGATAATGAACTTATTGCTGATTACAGTGAGACTTATACAGGTAAGGACCTAAATGGTTGTATCGAACTAAGTAAAGCAATAGCACACTGTAAAGAAAGCGGTGCAACACTTATTATAGCAAAGACAGACCGTTTTCGTAATGTTATTGAAGCATTACAAATTGTAAAAGCATTACCAAATCAAATACTTTTCTGTAATCTTCCTAATAGTGATGAATTTACATTAACATTATTCTTTGCACTTGCAGAACTAGAAGCTAAGAATGTATCTATCCGAACAAAAGCAGCATTGAAAGCAAAGAAAGAAAGAGATGGTAGTTGGAATAATGAGTATGGTAAGAATACAGGAACTACACGACAAGAGACAATCAAGAAAGCAATATTAGTATCTGCAAAGAATAGGACAAGTAAGGCATCGAATAACACGTCTAACGTTCGTTTTTGGGGCTTTGTACAACAGTTTAAGGTAAACTATAAGCTAGAGTCTAAAGACGACTATATAAGGCTAGCAATGCAGCTTAATGAGATTGGTCTTACTACTGCGACAGGGAAAGAATTTAACACTGTACGTGCTAGAGCAATGTATTCAAAGTGTAAGAATTTATATATGTATAATTAATATTTTAAAAACCTCACGATGTACGTAATAATCAACTCTTGGGAAATTCCCAATAGTTCAAAATAAATAAATATGAAAATAATTTATAATAGTTTTATCCCATTTAAGGGATTCACAGCAATGAACCTATTCGGTGTAGTCTTCGTACGGAAAAGTAAAACGATGAGTAAACGAATGATTAATCACGAGAAAATACATACTGCTCAGATGGAAGAGATGATGTATATACCATTCTATATATTATACCTGATAGAATACGTTTTCAGGGTATTTCAATATAAATTTAAATTACATACAGCATATAGAAATATATCATTTGAACGAGAAGCATATACAAAGCAAGGTGCATATAGTTATCTTGGTCAAAGAACTCTTTTTAGTTGGATTAATTACTTAAAGAAATAATAAGATGAATAATATACCGATAACTAATATGATAACAACTCTGACATCGATAAATACGGATAACGCTAATTCTCAAATGAACAAACCATTAAATATAATTTATCTCCCAATTATATTCATTCTTTTATGCTGTATTATTTATGTGTCAATAATTATAATAAAAGATATGAAAAAATAATTATCTTTTTAAGTCAATTACAGTAATATAAAAACATTAACATTAAAAATACACATAAACATTATGAATATTAAAAAAGAATTAGTATCTTTGTTGGCAGAAGGAATAGAAAGAAAAGGTGTTACTATGTATCGTATAGCTAAAGATACAGGAATATCAGCAATTCTTCTATCAAGAATAGTAAGTAAAGAGCAAAGTTTTTCATTAAAGACTGCTCAGAAATTGATTGATTATTTAGACATTAAATTTGAACTAATAAATAAAAACAATGAAAGAATTGATTAAAGAAGGTGATAACGAACAAGTATTTAGATTTATAAAGGAGGTTGAAAATATACCAATCATTAAATCTTTTTTAGTTACTGATTTAGATACTTATTTTTCCGTTTTCGTTTTTAATATTGATAAAATAAAAAAGGAGTATGTTAATATTGATATACCTTTTCTTAAAAATATAACTTTTGATTTAGCTAAAAGAGCGATTTATGATTCGTATGTTCATTCTACTGGAAAAGATTTTAATAATATTATGTATGGAGTTTTTATAAAAGACTTTACTAATACGATGGTAGAAACCTACCGTAAGAAGAATCACGATTATGGAAACAGCTTTGACAAGTCATTAGATGAAGATGGGTTACTAGTAGCTAAGATTCGTATAGGAGATAAAATAAATAGATACAATACACTTAAGGATTCAAAAGCTAAAGTAAAAGATGAAAGCATTTATGATACTCTATTAGATTTAGCAAACTATTGTATTATGACAATAATGTGGATTGATTTAAATTACAATAAACAATAAACTAGAATATTAATAATTAAAAGAAAAAAGAAAATGGAATTTACAGGAAAAGTAATTGAGATTTTAAACAAACAGAATGGTGTAGCTAAATCATCAGGTAAATCTTGGACAAAACAAGAATATGTAGTTGAAGAGGTTCAAGAATCATATCCACAAAAACTTTGTTTTGAAGTATTTGGAGAAGATAAGATAGAACTATTTAACATCAAAAAAGGTGAAATAGTTACTGCTCATATTAATGTAAGTGCAAAACAATGGAACGGTAGATGGTTTAATTCTATTCAAGCGTGGAAGGTAGATAAGGACGATAACAATTCACAAGTACCTACACAACAGAGTAGTCCTAAAAAAAGTATAATTGACGAAATGCCATTCTAAAAATGAATCAAAAAGTTCAAGAAAGACTTGATTATGTTGCGGAGCAAGTTGAATTAGGCTTGCTCCCTAAACGTAAACCTAATTCTTATTCTCCTAGAATTAAGAAAACAAAAGAAGAGAGAGCAGAAATAAAAGCACGCTATTATCAAAAACATAAAGCTAGATTTCACGAGTGGTATTTAAACAACAAAGAAAAGAAAAATGAAAGAAATAAGAGTAAATGAATTAATACTTGATAACTTTAGGACGATATCTAAAAAGATAACATTCGGTGATGAAACTGAAATATATGGTCTTAATAAAGCAGGTAAAACAACAGTATATAATGCCTTTCTATGGCTTTTAACAGGATATGATAATGAAGACCTACAAAATCATAAACTATTCGACACAAGAGTAGAACAAACAGCTGATAACGCTGTTCAGTGTTCTGTTGAAGGTAAGCTATTAATAGGAGGTAAGGAAACAACTATCAAACGTACAGCAGACATCAAATGGGTTAATGATAGAAAAAGTGGAGAGAAAGTACGTGGTGGTAGCGACACATATAAGGTTTACATAGATGGTATAGAATATTCTACATCTGAATTTAAAGATTATATAAATCAAAATATAGCAGATGATAGGTTATTTAGAGTTATGCTTAATGGCTATTCATTTTTAAATGAAAAATGGTCAGTACAAAGGAACTTATTGATTAGTCTATTTGAAGACGAAATAAATGAGAAATTAAAAGAAAAGCATAGTGATATACTTAATATGATATCTAAACTATTGAATAGAGATAAATTCGATAAGTATGTAAAAGATAGTAAATCAATAGCTAAGAAAACCATTGATGAGATGGATTCTAAAATAGATGAATTGAATAACCAAATGGAAGAGGTTGACGATTCAATAGAGAAAGAATTAAAGAATCTTGAATGGAAGAAGAATAAAGATAAAGTAACACTAGCTGAGTTAAAACAAACTAGAGATGGAGGGTTAACAGGTTTAACTTCCGTAAAAGATGCTTATCTAAATGAAATGCGTAAATACGATGCAGCTAATGAGGAAAATAAAAAAGTATTAAGAAATGAAATAGATAAATATAAGCAAGAATATGACGTACAATTATCTGCTTATAATAATGCTTTAAAGGATAAGGAATACATACAGGATTCTATAAATAGAAAGACTGTTGTATTAGAATCCATAATGGAAGAACGTAATAAGAATGGATTAGAATATAAACGAATAAGTGAAGAACAATTTACTTCTGAATTTTGTCTATATTGTAATCAGCCATTACCAAAAGATAAGATAGAAGAGCTTAGAACAGCATTTTTAGCTAAGAAGAATAAAAAAATTGATGATATTATAGCCAAAGGTAAGAAAGACAAAGAAGAATATTCTGCATTAGAAGCAGATATTAATAGTTTAAAAGAAAAAGCTAAAGTAGAATTAGTTGAACCATCTATGCCTGCAAAGGTTACAAAGATTATAACAACTTTAAATAAAGATGTAGCACAATTCAAAGAAACAGAAGAAGGAAAAAAACTTATTGAACAATATAAGAATACATTTGATAAAAGAGATACATCTTCTGATAGTAAAATTGTTGAATTGGAAAATAAAATAGATGGATATTCATCTTCTATATTAGCCCTAAGTTCAAGTATAGGTGCTAAAGAAAGGAATAATAAACGTTTAGCTGACATAGAAGATAGAAAGGCTAAGAAGAATATATTTGTTACTCAAAGACTAAAGGCAGAAGAAGCTGAAATGAAAGCTAAAGAATATGATAATGATAAAGCTAAGCTGATGCAAAGCAAAATCAATAGTGTATTCGATTTCTGTTCTATTGTATTACAGAAACAACGTAAGGATGGTACATGGGATGAAACGTGTGAAGTAGCCTATGATGGTGATTATTCAGTGCTTAATGATGGTGGACGTATAATTGCATCAATAGACATACAAAACGCCTTTCAGAAGCTTAATAACGTATCATTGCCACTCTTTGTTGACCGTTCAGAATCACTAACAACTGATTTCAAACACAATGGTCAAATAGTAAGATTAAAAACTACTAATGATAAAGGATTGAACGTAAAAATAGTAAAATAGTATGCTAAAGAAAGATAAATTTATAATGATTAACCCATTAAAACTACAAGGTGCAATAGAGGTAGACGAAGAAGTTAATGGAGTATCAGAAAAGGGTGTTTTTATTCCTTATGGCGATTATATGAGACAATTTGGTAAAACTTATTTTATTTGTTTAGATATGGATAGATTAGAGTTTAAAGAAAAAAATAAAACTCATGTGTTATTCCAACATATTGGAAATGGTTCATATAAGGTACTAAAAGAACTTGGTTTGAATAGGATGGCACTAAAGTGCGGTTCTGTTTTAGAAAACATTTTCTAAACAAATAGGAAAATAACATTATTTAATAATAGAATACACTCAAAAGCTTGTGTGTTCTATTATTTTTCCTTATATTTGTATTCAGAAAGAACATAGTATTAATTAAAAACAACAATTAAATGTCAGGAAATTTACCGCAATTAAAACAGATTCTTAAAACTGATGCTGTTCAAGCACAATTTCAAGGGATGTTAAAAGACAGAGCATCAGCATTCATTACATCAGTAATTACTACTGTTAGTAATAATGGTAATCTACAAAAAGCTAGTCCTACGTCTATTATCTTATGTGCTGCTACAAGTGCCTCACTCAATTTACCTGTTAATCCTGCTTTAGGATACGCTGCAATTATTCCTTATGGTAACACTGCACAACTACAAATTATGGTTGATGGTTGGGTTGCTTTAGCTAAGCGAGGTGGACAATTAGAAGTATTAACTTGTGAACCTGTATATGAAGGGGAACTACTAACAAAAGATAGATTCCACGAAAGATATGACTTCTTAGATTCAGGTTGTGAGGATGAATCTAAAATCATTGGTTTTATGTGCTATATGGAGGAAATAAATGGCTTCCACAAAACAATCTATTGGTCTAAAGAAAAAGTTATGGCACATGGAAAACAGTATTCTAAGAATTTTAATAATTCAAGTAGTTTATGGAAGACTAATTTCCCTGCTATGGCTAGAAAGACTCTTGTTAAACATATGCTGAAGAAATATGGTACTCTATCAACAGATATGCAAACAGCAATCGAAAGAGATGAACGAAATCTTAAGGGGGAAATTCAAGATGTTAATAATGCTCAGATTGATGAAGAAGAGTACAATGATGTAGTAGAAAATTCAGAAGCTAGTGTAGTAGAAGTAAAAGAAGAAGAGGTAGTGAAAGCAGATGAAGCACCTAAAACTACACCTAAAGAGGAAGTGAAATTAAGTACAAAAGTTAAAAAAGATTCTAAAGAATTATTCAATGAAGCAAGTAATCCAACTTGGTAAAGACAATATCAAACATATCCTAGAGGATATCGTAGATAAATTTACAAACATAAGTATATCATCAGATAATGATTCAATTGTTTTAAGTAAAGACAATAGAATACATAAATATTCAATAGAATATGATGATAAATATGGTTATTATAAATTATATAAAGTATATAAATCAGATAAAAAATACATTGGCTATATGCTTGATTCTTCTGATTTAGTTGTAACAATTAATGGTATTATTCGTAAATGGGATTCTTAAGAATATTAGGAAGTAGTTCAAAAGGAAATTGCTATATCCTAGAAAGCAATAATGATAAACTTATTATTGAGTTGGGGGTCAATTGGAGCAAAGTCAAAAAAGCTCTAGGATATAGCTTTTCTAATGTTGTAGGTGCAATATGTTCACATAGACATGGAGACCATTCAAAATATATTAATAATGCCTTAAAAGATGGTATAACAGTATATTCTAATAGTGATGTTGTTGAAATGAATAATGGTGTAACATTAATGGAATTAGGAAAGAAGACTAAATTAGGTAGCTTTATTATTCAACCTATTCCAATGAACCACGATGTTGAGTGTTATGGTTATCTAATTGAAGATAATGAAAATGGTAGAACTTTATTTATAACTGATACCTGTGATGTTGATTATAAATTTAAGGATATTACTAACTTCCTTGTTGAAGCAAATTATTCAGATGAAGTATTAATTGAACAATTTGTGAAAAGTGAAGTTAAATTATATGCACGATGTCGTATTGATGAATCTCATTTAAGCCTAGAAAAGGCTATAAAGTTCATTAACTCAAGTATTAACACTAATACTAAAACAATAGTTTTATTACATTTATCTGCTGGAAATAGCGATGCTAAAACGTTCATATCAGATATTCGTAATTTTACAGGACTACAAAATGTATATGTAGCAGATAAAGATATGAATTTAGATTTAAATAAAAAAGGTATATTCTAATAATGGAAGAAAAAACAAAAGTATGTAGTATATGCGGATTAGAAAAAGAAGAAAAATTCTTTAGCAAGGCATATAAATCAAGATGCAAAGAATGTGTATCTAAGATAGCAAAAGAAAAAAGAGATGAGGAAAAGAAAAAGCTAAGAGATGCTGATATGCTAGCTGATAAAATAAATATGGCGACAGCTATTGCAGTAGCATTAATTAAAACGGAAACTTTATATTCTAACAATGAAAATCTAGCTTTAAATGCTGGAGAAATGACAAATACAATCTATAAAATAATTAACAATGAATAGTACATTTTTCGAATGTAAAATAAGCTATCTAGGAGCAGAAGAAGATGGCAAAGTGAAAAAAGTAAGTGAGTCTATAATAGTTGATGCACTTAGTTTTACAGAGAGTGAAGCAAGAGTAACAGAAGAGATGGAATCATTTGATTGTCTTTCTATCAAAGAAATAAAACGAAGTAATTATGCTGAAATTATAATTGATTCAACTGATGTTAAAGAACTTTTCTTTAAATGTAAAGCTAATATGCTTTCTCTTGATGAGATTTCAGGTAAAGAAAAAAAGACATCTATCTATTTCCTTATTAATGGCGATTCAGTTGCTGATACACTAAATGTGTTTAATGAAAAGATAGTAAAGACAACTATGGGTGATATTACTCTTGCTAGTGTGGTTGAAACAAAAATAGCACAAGTAATATTTACAGCTGAAACTGTTGAACAAATGGTTAATGAAGAAACAAAAGAAACTATTGATTTAGTTAAGGTTCAATGTGATGATATGTACGCTATGGTTGACCGAAAATTATTAAATAAACAAAAGTTTGACATTCTATTTGAGAATGGTATTAAGTTAACTTTTACTAATGATGATAAAGGTATTGTTTGTACAGACGTAGAAGATACAAACAGTAATCCTTCTGATGAAAATAATGATACCATTAAGTTACTTTATGATACTTATTTATCAAAAGAATTAAAATATTCTTATAACAAATAAATATTATGTTTAATAACATATTATGAAAGAAGAAGATGTAATAAATTTAATAAATAGCATAGAAAAGAAAAAGGAAGAACAGCATATTGAACCGAATTATGCACTTGATATTGACTTATATAAAGAAATGGATATAAATCTCCGTAGTACATTAAATAAGATGTATAAAGATGGTAAGATTACTGTTTCTTCTTCTTTGAATAATAAAATAATACAATTAAAATATGAGTAAAGTATATTGTGGAATAGATGTAGGAACAATAGGTTACCTAGCAATTAATGATAATGGTAAATGGTCATACGCTGCATTTAGGGACACTTCTATTAGAGAGTTAGCTAATACTATGAGTTTACTAAAACAGAACACTAACGGTAACCTAGTGTGCGTTATAGAGGATGTACACGCTATATTTAATTCATCTGCTAAAGCTACATTTGCATTTGGATTACAAAAAGGTATTATGCTAGCATTATTAGAATCTAATGGTATTCCTTATCATTTAGTTGCTCCTAAAGAGTGGCAAAAAGAAATGTGGGATAATAAAGACCTAGTTGTTAGTAATGAAGCATATTCAACAAAGGATGGTAAGACGAAGATACGTAAAAAGAAAGATACTAAAAAGACTTCTGAAAACGTAGCTAAACGTTT
>Ga0172378_10001503_pt1 | contig 21611 bp, 19 predicted proteins | sample GrowelOW332metaG_FD_119755 | JGI IMG/M metagenome (GOLD analysis project Ga0172378, IMG submission 119755) | Groundwater microbial communities from an aquifer near a municipal landfill in Southern Ontario, Canada - Pumphouse #3_1 metaG | ecosystem: Environmental > Aquatic > Deep subsurface >... | reverse complement strand
CCTTCAACTTATTTAGGGTACCTCTAAAAACTCAATTTTTATGAATTTATCAATAACACTTCGCACTGGTTCGTCTCTCAAAGTGGCGAATACATCCAGTATTAGCTACTTTTCGTTCCTGCCATTGCTCGGTTTTTGATAAATTCACTTAACCAAAGCAGTTTTTAGAGGTACCCTTTACTTTTATCGTATGAAGCTTCCCATCCGAGATCAAAATTCTAACAAAGCGTCTTTTGGAAATGTGCTGAATATTGCGGGTTCCTTGAACTACCGCGGTGCGGCATATCTTTCAAGTATTACAGCACTTCGCGCGGGTGCAGGCTATGTAACGCTTGCTTCTGTGGAACCTGTGATTAATGCCGTGTCAGCTCTTACTCCGGACTTGGTCTTTGTCCCGTTGAAGTCAAATGGGCCCTGCATCGCGAGCTCAGAATTTGAAAAGGTCGCGCACCGTATTTCGCTTGGAACTGTCGTTTCTCTTGGTTGCGGGCTTTCCGGTATCGACAGAGACCGGAAAGATATACGCCTTTTTGTGTGGAAGCTTTTGGAAGAACTTGCGCGGCGGAATACGACGACCGTGCTCGATGCCGATGGATTGAATTTGCTCTCTGAAATGGGAACATTGCCTGTGCTTCCGAAACATCTGGTGATGACTCCGCATCCGAAAGAACTTTCAAGGCTTCTCAAGTTGGATGTCCCGGGTATCCAAAAAGATCGCGGATTGGCGGCAAAGATTGCCGCAAACCGCTTTGGAGGAATCGTCCTCTTGAAAGGACATGACACGGTCATCTCGGATGGAGAAAAGGTTGTTGTCAATGATACCGGGAATTCTGCGCTTGCTAAAGCAGGTACTGGCGATGTGCTCACCGGTGTTATCGCAGGTCTCCTTGCTCAGGGTGTGCCGCCTTTTGATGCTGCGGTCCTTGCTGCAAGGATCCACGGGCTTGCCGGCGAACTCGCATCTAAAGAATTCTCGGAATATGGCGTGCTTGCCTCGGACTTACCGAAGTATGTTTCTTTAGCGATTAAAGCTCTTCAATAATTTTTTGAATGGCCTTGAAATAAATATCGGCCCGGTCGATGACATCTTTATCTTCGGACACGGGCTCTTTTAATTCGAAATCCGGAAATTCTTTGTAAACATCGGAACGCCTTTGCGGAAATTCATTCTTTTGTGCGAAATAGACGCCGTACAGCACAGGAAGAATTTCCGAATCTGCCGAGATAGAGAAGTCCATCGGTGTGAGCCCGTAATGGAGCCTTGTAAATTCGCGTTTGAGTTGTAGCATCCGGCTGGTGAGTTCCCGCTTGCACTCGGCGCGCAGCGCTAGATTGTCGGGAGAAAATCCCTGCAAAGGAGCTTCACCGGATAGGACTGCGTTCTTCTTTGAAATGTGCAAAAATTCGAGCGGGTACACTTTTTGATTTTTTGCAAGGAAGTCTTCCGAAAAGAAGAATCCGAATTGAAGTCCTTCCACTGTAAGAGGCTTTGCGAGAGCGTAGGCCGCAGACAATTTTTCAGCGGAAGTATCATTCAAAATAAGGCTCATCTGCCAAGGCTCGTGAAGAGCATCGAAACCTTCGTACAGGCAATTCCCGTGCAAAAAAGCACTTCTCAAATTTCCGGCAAAAACATCTCTCAAACGTTCTTTCCAATTGGAATTTTGAATGTCTTGGAGCGTCAAAAGTTTTTTCATATTAGTTTCCAAATCCAGAGTCGAATTTTTGATGTGGAAATCCACCGAAGTCCCGGATTTTTTGCCGACGCTTCGCTTTTGAATTTTGCTTTGAAAAATAGACGAATGCCGCAATGAGGCTTCCGAATACGATGGCGATCAGTACCCATGCGGTTGTGGGCATTTCATTATCATCTGCCTTTGGCATGCGCACATTTAATCGCACGTCTTTCGAGCGGGCGACGCTTTTGGCGAGTTCCGCTTCAAAAAGGAGGATCCCTTTTGCATGAGCGTCCTTGCGGAATTGAGGCAAAAGCGATTTCTGTGCTAAACGTTCCACTAACGGTTTGGACAGGAGATCTTCAGCGGAAGCTGATTTGGCGACTGCCCTATGAGCCCCGTTCAAGTCGATATAAATTAATGCTCTTAAGTTGCCGTCTAAGCTATCGCAAATGAGCTTTGCTGTCGCTTCCGGATATTCATCTTCGGAATTGCTCGTGTGCAAATATAAGGAAAACCCGGTCTTGGACTTTAATTCTTCAGCAATAGCTGTGTAAGTATGGCGGTCTTCTTCCGAAAGAAATTTGGCATGGTCGTCGATGTAGGCCGATTCTGCGGCAAAAGCAGACGTTGAGATGAATAGGAACAGGGCAAAAACGCGATAGATTTTCATTTTGAGGATTTGCAAAAATTAGCGGCTTTGATTTTGATTTCGTCCGCTTTTATTTTTTTGACGGCGGCTTCTTTAGCGGAAAGTTCAGAAGTTCCTACGCCTTTTGTGTCGATGAAAAAGTGGAAATCCTTTCCAGAAAGGTCCAGCTGGATTTGAACCGTTTTCAAACTCTGCACTGTAGAATTCAAATTTTTTTCTGTAGATTCTGAAATGGTAACTTTTAATGCCTTAGCTCCTTGCGTGTTTTCGAATCCGGCTCCGGCGAGCATATCTTCAATACTTGGGCAAAGCTCGTTTTCATTGGAACAGATAAGTTCGTATTTGCAGACTTCCGCTTCGGATGTGTAAGTAGCAAGCACTCTGTACGCCTCTTGAGAATAATCGAAAGCAGGGAGGTTGATTTCAAATAGAATGCTGTGCGATCCTTTTTTGTTGTCTATGCCCCGTAAGTGGAACGTCGCGTCACCCATTTCATCTGTTTTTAATTCAGAAAGAATTTGCTTTTTTTGTTCAGCATAAACAGGAATCCCTTTTATGGGGCCATCGTCGTCGGAAACGGAAATGGTTATAGGGCCGATGGAATCTCCTCTGGATTTTTGCGGGACGGGTCCTCTAAAGGATATTTTCAGTTTGGCAAGTGCGTCGCTGATTTGATTTTCGAGAGCTTGGACGTCTACGTTCATTAAATAAGAATCGTCTGGATTTTCAAAGATAGAAAGGTCGGCAAAACTGCGGTCGTATGGAAGAATAATAGAAGATAATTCGCGGAAAGCGCGTATCGCGGAGGCAAAATTCTTTTTGGCGAGTTCCATTTGAATCAGGGAATCTTTTGCTGCTGCATCTTTTTGTATCTCGCGGATTTTTAGGCGGGTAGGTGCTGTTACTTTGTCTATGTCGAGCGTTGCCGTACTCACAAAATTGCCGTTTTGCTTCTCGCCGTGTGCAATGACGACTCCATTCAAAATAAGGCTGGAGTGGACTTTGTTCGTTTCGGAGTAGGTCTTGTCTAGTTTTGATTGATTTCCGCTCTGCACTTCGCTCTTTGTCGTCGTGTGGTTGGCGGTAACGTCTGCGCGGATTTGGAGTGCGATGCCTGCCATTGCTTGCTTGTCAGCTTCTTGTTGCGATATTGTCGATGTGGCCGTATAGGTAACGATGCGGGCTTCACTGTAAATGGCAAAAGCAAGCAGAAGCGCGGCAATGAGCAACGGCCTATTCATATTACCGCAGTTCCATCAAAATGAATTTTTGCGTAATGCTGTTCTTGCGCACTTCAAAGGACCCTTGTAGCCCTTGCCGGATCACTTCATAGACTTCGTAGGCATCGGAAACTTGAGCGGGATTTGCATAGATGTTCGCGTCTACGGTCTTGTCTGTCATCACGTTGATTTTTGCTTTGTTGAAACTTTGTTTGAGGACTCTTGAAATTTTGCTGTGCACATCGTCGATTTTACCGGCGGAGAATTCTCCTTCCAAGCGAATGATGACTTTGTATTGAACGCCTTGTTTCGCTTCTTCTGCCCAATAAGCCTTGATCTTGTTTTCAAGTCCGGGCATTGCCTTGTGCATAGCGGATTTGACTAGTTCTTCTTTCGATGTGCCGTTGTCGTTGACAGCAGCGCTTTGGCTGCCGAGGAGTTGACCTGTCGTAGATTCGTAGGCGCTCAGGTCGGCGATGATTTGCGAATTAGCGATTTTGCTTGTAAATTTGATATAAATGTCGGCACCGAGGGAAAGACTTGCTATGTAGGAAAGATCTTCTTCTTGTCCGGCAATTTGACCTTGGATGGCGGCAATTTCATCAATTTGATTTTCCCCTTCCAACGCTTTTACATTATACCTCTGCTTGGTGAGATAACCATTGATTGCGTCCATTGATGCTTTAGCGAAAGAATTGTTTTTGATGATTCCTGCACATTCTGCAATGCTTCCCGCATTTGCAGGGAGTACCATAATGGATGGCAAGTTCGCGAGTTTCGCGGATGCTTGGGCGTTTTGTGCCTCTGTTGTGGATGCGGGGTAGAGTGTTAAAGCTCCGGGAGCCGCGGAGTTTTCCGTTCCTGAAGTTCGGATTGTTCCCGCCGAAAAATTGCGGGAATCTTCTTTGAGCTTGAGAAACGCGCTGTCGGAATCCGCTTCCTTGGTTTGCTGTTTGCTACCTGCATTTGCACAAGAAGCAAAAGCGAGTAGGCAGAAAGAATAAATGAAAAAAGAGGACAGATGCATTTTCAACTCCCGGATATTTAAAGGTCACTTCTAAAAATTCATCTACGGCAAAGCAACGGTCGTCTCTCATTGTGCTTGCGCACTTGTTGGTGCAACTCGGCTTTCATTTTTTTCGCAAAACAATCTCTAGAAATGCCCTAAATTGAAAAATACAAAAAAAGAGGAAAGGGATGCTCGATGCGTTGAATGAAGGGCCAAAATCATCCTACAGAATTTTATTCCCGCTAAAGTCGGAAAAATAAAGCACTCCCTGAATGAAAGAATGGATCTAGAACCGGGCGATCGCAGGCGTAAAGACTGATTTGAGTGAGAACGGGGTCCATTAGAAAATTTAAAACAGGGTCATTTGAACATCGTCTTTCTCGCTTTGGATCTCGTCCAAGTGGATGCCCACCCCTAAAAGCCGTACCATCTTCCGTGTGTCATAGCGCTCTTTGAAAAGCAGTTCGAACCGCTTGAAGGAAACGTCGTTAAAAGCCCTCTCTATGGTCGTCGTTTTGAAATCGGCATATTTGATTTTGACGAAACAGTGAAAGACGGGGTACGTTTTTTTGTTTTCGGTTTCGATGAACTTATGGGCGCGTTTTAAGAAATCAAAATATTCCGTGCGGAGTTCGTTCAAGCAATCATTACCTTGTATGTCCTTTGGAAATGTATTTTCTGTAGAAATAGATTTCCGGGTGCGGTCTTTGCTCACGGGGCGTTCGTCTATTCCGCGGACTAGATCGTAGAGCGTATCGCCGAAGCTTCCGAAGTGGTATACGAGTTCAGGCCGCGAGAGCGGCAGAATGTCGCGGCACAATTGAAAGCCCAGACTCTGCATCTTTTTTTCGAGAACCTCGCCGACGCCAGGAATTTTTCCGAGCGGAAGTGCTTTTGTAAATTCGGCGACCTCGTTAGGGTTTATAGTGAATTGCCCGTCTGGTTTTTCCCAGTCGCTAGCGACTTTGGCGAGAAACTTGTTGGGCGCGATTCCCGCGCTTGCGGTGAGCCCTTTTCGCTCGGTTTTGATTGTATTCCGGATTTCCTCGGCGATGAGGGATGCTGATCCATTGCAGGTGTCAGAACCCGTTACATCCAAAAAAGCTTCATCTAGGCTGAGCCCTTCTATGCGGGTGGTGTACCGTTTGAATATTTTAAAGATCTCGGCGGATTCTGCATGATAGGTTCTCATATCTACGGGAAGCAGAATGAGCTTTGGGTATTTTTTGAAGGCTTGAAACGTCGCCATAGCCGAGTGGATCCCGAATTTTCTTGCTGGGTAATTGCAAGTGCAGAGAACCCCGCGCTCTTCCGCAGTGCCGCCCACTGCCATAGGTATGTCGCGGTATTCGGGGTGCCGTCGCATCTCGATTGACGCGTAGAAACAGTCCATATCGATGTGGATGATCTTGCGCTGCATTTTTTTAGAGCATCGAACGGTAGACGGTCTCGATATCCGTATAGTTCAGCGGATTGTAATTGCCGAGTTCGTTCGGGCGGGTCATCTTGATTTTCTGAGTCATCAGAGGTATATCCGCTTCTTCAAACCCTTTAATTTGTTTGAGCTTAAATGGCAGTCCCAAAGAAGTCCAAAATGCGGAAAGTGCGGCGATCCCTTTTTCTCCAATGTTTTCAGCACTCCCGCTTGTAGGAATATCGAAAACGCGCGTGGCAAATTGCGCAATTTTTTGCGGATTGTGATGGTGCAGTTGGTACCTAAGCCAAGCGGGGAAAACGATAGCGAGTCCTGCTCCATGCGTTACATCGTAAAGAGCGGAAAGTTCATGTTCAAAAGCGTGTGAACTCCAGTCTTCAATCCGGCCTAATCCCAACAAATTAATATGTGCAATGGTGCCTGCCCACATGAGCATCGCACGGGCTTCGTAATTGTCGGGCTTAGCGATTGCTTGAGGTGCTGCAGAAATAATCGTTTTGAGAACTCCTTCGCACATTCTATCCGTGAGGTCTACGCCAGGTTCGTTTGTAAAATAGCGCTCGAAGATGTGTGACATCATATCGGCGATGCCGCAAGCGGTTTGGTAATTCGGGAGCGTATAGGTAAGTTCCGGGTTCAGAATGGAAAAACGCGGGCGCAGACATTCTCCTGTTGCAGAGCGCTTGAGAAGCGTTTTGTCTTGTGTGATGACGGAATTGCCGGATCCTTCTGAACCTGCTGCGGGTATTGTGAGCACAACGCCGATGGGGAGCGCTTTTTGCGGCATACGCGTGTGTGCGTGGAAGTCCCAGAAATCTCCGTCGTCCACCGCGCCCATTGCGATAGCCTTGGCGGAATCGATTACGGAGCCTCCGCCGACAGCGAGTACAAAGTCAATGTTTTCTTTTTTGCAGATCTCAATTCCCTTGTACACCGGGCCGCTTTTGGGGTTCGGACGGATTCCTCCAAAATCAATTGATCTAATTCCTGCGTCTTGAAGCGATGTCCGCATTCTTTGAAGGAGCCCACTTTTTTCTGCAGAACCAGAGCCAAATACAATGAGAGTCTTGCGTGCACCCGCTTTTTTCACAAGTTCGCCAGTTTTTGCCTCTGTATCTTTGCCAAAAACGAAACGGGTTGGTGAGTAATAATCAAAATTTGTCATAGTTATTCAACCTCATTGCTTGTATTATTTACTTTATATGATCTGATTTTATCGCGCACTACAAGACCTCTTGTTTTTCCGAGAAGGTCTTGTAAATCTTCTTCGGGTGCGTTCAAAAAGTCTTCCCGGTTTCTGTATTTGGAAAGAATCTTTACCCGCGTCGCTTCGCCAATACCTGGAATGAGCAGCCATTCCACTTGCAAATCTTCTTTACGTTTGCTCCGTTGATAAGTAATAGCAAAACGGTGCGCTTCATCGCGGGCGTTCTGGAGAAGCTTTAGCGCAGGACTTGAACGGTGGAGCACAATAGAGGCGCGGTCATCGGGAAATACAATTTCTTCAAGTCTTTTTGCGAGCCCTATCAGGGGTAATTCTGGGTGGCCTAAGCTCTGTAGAATACTGAATACGGCGTCTACTTGGCCCTTTCCTCCATCGACTACGAGTAAATCGGGGAGAGGCTTTTCTTCATTTTCAAGCCGTTGAATTCGCCGGGTAAGTACTTCGCGCATACTCGCAAAATCATCAACCCCTGTAACCGTCTTGATGATGAATTTGCGGTAGTTGCTTTTGTCCGGGCGTCCATTTTTAAAGGAGACGAGGCTTGCCACAGTGTGTGTGCCCGCCAAGTGCGAAATATCAACGCATTCAATGCAAAAAGGCGTTTTGGAAAGTCCGAGTTCCCGCTGTAAATCGAAAACGCTTTGCTCGATTTCATCGAAGTGCTTGGCTTCGGCTTGCATCTCGACGAGGAGCATTCCCGCATTGGCAAGTGCGAGCCTCATAAAGGCCACGCGTTCTCCTCTTTGAGGCACGGCAATTGCCACTTTATGTCCGGCGCGTTCCGCAAGTTCTTCTTCAATTTGCAAACGGTCTTCTTCGGGAATTGCACTGCATATCGCAATTTCTGGCGGGATCGTTTCCGCTTCGGCATACCAGTCTGGTAGCATTTCGCAGAAAATTTCTGCTTCATCCTGTTCTTTTTCGCATTCCAATTGAAAGTGGCGCCGTCCAAAGATGATGCCTTCGCGGTATTCGAAAATGACAGCCAAGGCTAGCGTTCCATTGCGCCGTATGGCGATAACGTCCAATTTAAGGGTCCTGTCGGTTGTATCCGCTTTTTGTTGCGTATTCAGCGCTTCCAAGGCTTCAATTGCATCGCGCTTTTTTGCCGCTGTTTCAAAGTCTAGAGCCTTGCTCGCTTCTTCCATTTCGCGTTTCCATTCGGCGAGCAGATCATCGCGCTTGCCATTTAAAAGGCGGAGCATTTGATTGACGTTCTCATGGTAGTCTTCTTTTGTACATAAATTAGCACAGGGTGCAAGACAGCGGCCGATGTGGTAATTGAGACAAGGGCGTATTGGGCTTTTAAGAGGAAATCGAAGAGAGCATTCACGCATTTTAAAAATTCGAGCGGAAATGTCAATAAGCGTGCGCAAAGCTTTGGAACTCACGAACGGGCCAAAATAAACTCCGCCGTCGTTCCTCTTTATGTTGCGCGTAAGGATGAGCCGCGGAAATGCTTCTCGCATGGTTGCGACAAGATAGGGATAATGCTTGTCGTCTTTAAGGCGCACGTTGTAGATGGGTTTGTGCTTGCGGATTAGGTTCGCTTCCAAAATGAAAGCTTCCGCCTCCGTATCGGTAATGATCCATTCGATGTCCCTAATGTAAGGGAGCATTAAAATGGCGGCTCTGTGGCCGGGCTTGTCCCTGCCGTCGAAATAACTCCTCACGCGGCGGGTAAGATTTTTGGCCTTACCGACGTATATAATTTTCCCCGTCTCGTCCTTCATCAGATAGACGCCAGGACGGTTGGGTAATTCTTCGAGTCGTTTCTTTATTGAATCAAGCAAGGTTCCTACTTGCTTTCGCTTTCTCCGAAAGTCTGCTCAAAATAGAGAATGTTTGCGTTGAGGGAATTGTTCGCACCGACATTGTAACCAATGACCGGGTGGAAGGATTTGCCAAAGGAGAAGGCGATTTCTAAGCCGAGGCGGAAGCCTCCGCGGCCATCTATATTTGCATCCGGTTCGATTTTTCCTTGATAGGTTCCATAGGCGTCAAGGTCTCCGGAAGATTTCATAGTGACGGTCTGATAGCCCAAGGAAAGCAAGAATTCAACAGGCTTGATGGGGGAATAGCCGAGGATGAGTGCGGTGTATGTTGTACCAAAGTCGAGGTTGAGAGTCCCCTTCCACTTGTCCGGAGTATAGCCGATATAGGCGGAGTTGTAACCGAAGAAAAGACTTACGTCAAAGCCTTTGAACTGCGGAGGGAGTTTGTCTATGAAAAAGTGGCCAAAGCTATGTTGAATGCCAAAGGAGAGCAGATTATAACCTTGAAGTTCGCCTGCGCTCGGAAAATACATTCCGCGAAGTGCGATGCGCGTATAATAGAATCCAAAGCCTAATTGTAAATAGGGAAGCATAAAAATGGAGAGGTTGTGCAAGTCTTCATTTCCGCCGAGCCCTTTTTCCGCCTCGCTACCAAAGATTGTCGGTGTTTTCCCGTATAGAGAGGATGTGTAAGTGCGGTCTTTGCTTTCGACAAAAGCGATGTTAAAAGGCAACCCCGCGTCAAAGGAGAATGCTTTAGGAAGCGAAGCCGTCGCAACCCAACTTCCGTTGAGTACGGTCCCGACGTATGTAGCAATCGGTTTTACATAGCCTTCGCGATTATTGATTTTTTGAAAAGCCGTCATGGATTCGTAATTACTTGCCCAGTCCGCAGCAAAAGAAAGGGAGGAAAAAAGTGCTATGCACGAAAAAATAAGGGAGGACTTTTTCATACAGTATAAACTAGTAATTAAATTTGGCGTTATGAAACAAGAAGAATTCCCTTTTGACTTAAAAACGGTAATTGCCAGAGCAGAAAGCTGGGCAAGGGAAGCAGGAACCCGGGCGCTTGAGATGCAAGGCCATTTGAACGGAGTCAAGTATAAAACTCCAAAAGATGTCGTTACTGCGGCGGATTTAGAGAGTGAAAAAATAATTGTTTCTCATATAAAAGAGGAATTTCCTGAATTTTCCATCCGCACGGAAGAGGCCGGCATGGTCAAATCGGGCTCTCCTTATGAATGGATTATCGATCCCGTAGATGGAACTGTCAATTTTAGTCGCGGAATTCCCCTGTGGGGCGTTTCCATTGCATTGGTGAAAAATGCGACTCCACTTCTTTCCGCCATTTTTTTGCCGGGTCTTGGGAACATGTACACGGCGTACAAAGGCGGCGGTACATTTTGCAATAAGAAGCCGGTACGTGTAAGCACCACGGATTCCTTGTCCAAAGCGGTTGTTTCCAATGGAGATTTCAACGTGGGCGATTGGGCAAAAATCAATGCGCAGAATTTGTACAACTTTGAGAAAGAAGCTTTGAATTGCACCCGTGTCAAATGCTATGGGAGTGCCGTAATTGAGGGAACATTCACTGCCTCTGGATCTTTGGATGTGTTCGTGATGACGATGAGCTATCCCTGGGACATTGCGGGCATTGCTTTGATGGTAACAGAAGCCGGTGGTAAGGTTACGAAACTTGATGGTCGCCCTATTTGCTTTGTAGACGGCGAACAAGTCCTTTTCTCAAACGGTATTCTCCACGACGAGGTGGTAAAAATGCTCGCTGAATGAAATCTCCGGCGGTGGTTTCTTTTGTATATTTATAAACATGCAATTCAAAACTTTGATTATCGATGATGAACCTCTGGCGCGCATCCGTATGCACAAGCTCCTTGAGCCGTACTCGGATCTTGTAGAAATTGTAGGAGACGCCGGTTGTGGCGAAGAGGCTGTTTCCAAGATCCTTTCGGAACATCCGGACTTGGTCTTTCTCGATATTCAAATGCCGGACAAGAACGGCTTTGACGTGTTGAAGGATGTGGAAGACGATGAATCTCCGCTTGTCATTTTTACCACGGCTTACGATGACTTTGCCATAAAGGCTTTTGTTGAAGATACGGTAGATTATCTTTTGAAACCCATCGAAGAAGAACGCCTCAAAATAGCGATGGAAAAGCTCCGTCGCTTGTCGGATGCTTTTTCTGGATCTCCGCTTACCAAGAGCGATATAGAAAAACTGGTCGAAAAATCGGAATCTCACGAACCTTATTTGCATCGTTTGCAAGTTAAAATCGGCGAACGCACCATTTTCGTTCCGATTGAAACTGTATTCCGTTTTCAAAGCGAAGAAAAGTATACGACTATTTATTGCTCGAATGCCAAGTACATTATCGATATTCCTCTCATCGAACTAGAAAAACGCTTGGATCCTTCGCAATTTGTACGTGTTCACCGCGCTCATTTGGTGGCAATCGACGCTATTGCGGAATACCAGCGCACAATTGGCGGACACTTTTGCATCAAACTTCACGATAAAGATCAAACCGTAATTCCGGTGAGCCGCAATTTTGTGAGTCGCATTCGGACTCTTTAATTTGTTAAGTAAAGAGATCCTGCGGCATTTGTCGCAGAATTTTCTTGAAGAATTCTAGTCCGCTTTTCCCCAGTATTCGATTGTATATTCGTAGCGCAGTGCCGGGCGGAGATCCTTGTGCTTCTTGTTATAGGTCTTGTGAATGCTTAAAATGATATTTCCCATAGAATCCGTTTTGAAATCTTGAACGACTTTCGCTTTGCCTTTGGAATCTAATTCTTCAACTCGCTTGGGACATTCATTCTCATAGCTAATTTTGAATGTTTTATTCCTTTGGTGGATTTTGCTTGGGTGCTTGTTGGAATTCCCATAGAAATATTCTGTCGTCGTTCCTGTTTGGTTGATTTCATTGAAGTAGGATGTGGCGGTTTTCCTGCCCAGAGAGTCAAAATCCTGCGCTTTATAAATATAAGTATGCAGGAGGAAACGCGAAGAATATTCAGTCATATTGCCAAAAGGGTCGTATTTGTAGCGGAGTCCGGAGCCCTCTTTGTTTTTGATTTGCAAAATGGAATCGTTGGAATCGTATGTATAGAAATAAGTCCGGTTATTCGGATAGAGTATCTTGACTTGTGTCGCCTTGCCTTTTTCATTAAACTGGAAACCGATGGAAAATGTCCGCTCGCCTTTTTGATAATAGTCAACGATTTCTTTGAATTTAGGAGTGTCATAGGAAAACCGCGTTTCTTCAAAGGAGGAATCTTTTGTATTGGATGCTTTTGTCGAGCGGAGAATTTTTCCGTCTGAAGAATATGTGTTTTGCGCTTTCACTATTTCCTTGCCGAGGGAATCCTTTCCTACAAAATAAAGAGTGTGCCCTAGGGAATCCCAAGTATGTATATAAGAAGCGCAAATATAATCGGGTATGACGCCTTCTGGATCTAGGCGGTACATTTTTCCTTCAATGCTTTTTATGTTACCTTGTAGCGGGGAACCTTCCCAGTTGACTTTTGTTTCTTTCTTTGGTTGCCCATAAGCGTTAAAATCATTGAGCTTGCTGATTTGGGCCGCTTTTTGCAAATTGGAAGCACACCCGGCAAGTATTGCAAGACAAAGTATTAAACAAGACTTTTTGAACATAAAACCTCCGAACTCCGCAGAAAAATTAATAAAAAAAGAAATGCTTTCAACTGATATCGGACGAGTGGGCAAAAAAAGGAGATGAGCGGAAAATATTTTATTTAGATTTACCCGCGTCTCCGGATGTCGTTTTTTCGGAAGATAAGGCGAATATCTCGCCAAAGGATAATTTATGCAAGATTCTCAGATTCAATTGACTATGCCCGATAACTCCGTACGTTCCGTAGCTTCGGGTACCACAGGCCTTGAAATTGCAAAAAGCATTTCCGAAGGTCTCGCACGCAAAGCGCTTGGTGTAAAATTAGGCGACAAGGTCCTAGACCTTTCGCGCCCGCTCACTGAAAGTGGTACATTCAAAATCATTACACCATCTAATGACGATCCGGATGCTCTGATGCTCCTCCGTCATTCTTGCAGCCACGTGCTTGCAGAAGCAATCTGTGACTTGTTCCCGGGCACCAAGCTTGCTTATGGCCCGGCAATCGAAAAGGGTTTCTATTACGATTTAATGACGCCTACTCCGCTCAAGGTGGAAGATTTCCCGAAGATCGAGAAGCGGATGAAGGAAATCATCAAGGAAGACCGTCCGTTTACCCGTATTGAGGTAAGCGGAGCGGAAGGCCTCAAACGCACTGATGGCGATAAATATAAGCATGACAATGCCGAACGCGCGCTTGCCCGTGAAGGTTCCGACGGTACGCTTAGTTTCTATGCGAACGGCGAACCGGGCAAAAATTGGGAAGATCTCTGTGCGGGGCCCCATGTGCCGAGCACTGGCAAACTCAAGTGTTTCAAGATTCTCTCACTTGCCGGAGCATATTGGCATGGAGACCAAGCGAGCGACCAGCTCACCCGCGTATACGGCACTTGCTTTGCCGACAAGGATGGCCTTGAAACTTATGTGAAGTTCCTCGAAGAAGCCGAAAAACGCGACCATCGCAGAATTGGTAAAGAAATGGATCTCTACCACATTGAAGATCATTCTCCGGGAATGGTATTTTGGCATCCGAAGGGAACGGTGATGGTAAATGCCCTCAAGAACTATATCCGCGGCAAAATCGACCGCCGTGGATACCTCGAAGTCATCACTCCGGAGATTTTGAACAAAACGTTGTGGATCAAATCCGGCCACGCCGACAAATACAACGAGAATATGTTCAAGACGATGGCGGGCGATGTGGAAATGGCCGTAAAGCCGATGAATTGCCCGGGTCACATCCAAATTTTCAACACGGGTCTGCGCAGTTGGCGCGACCTTCCGATGCGCCTCGCCGAATTTGGAAAGTGCCACCGCTACGAACCGGCCGGCACGATGCACGGTCTGATGCGCGTCCGCGGATTTGTTCAGGACGATGCCCACATTTTCTGCACCGAAGAACAGATTGCAAGCGAAGTCGCGGACTTTTGCCACTTGGTGAAGGAAATCTACCACGACTTCGGATTCGACGATGTCAAGGTCAAGTTCTCTACCCGCCCTGCGAAGCGCGTCGGTAGCGATGAACTTTGGGACAAGGCGGAAACGTCGCTTGAAGATGCGACTAAACTCGCGGGATTAGCTTATACGCTGAACCCCGGAGAAGGCGCCTTCTATGGCCCGAAGCTCGAATTCACGCTCAAGGACAGCCTCGGCCGTGATTGGCAATGCGGAACCATCCAGGTGGACTTCAACTTGCCGCAGCGCTTGGGCGCCGAATATGTAGGCAAGGACAACCAGAAGCATATCCCTGTGATGCTCCACCGCGCAGCCGTGGGCTCTATCGAGCGCTTTCTCGGAATTCTCATCGAAGAATTCATGGGCGATTTCCCGCTCTGGCTCGCTCCTGTTCAGGCCCGCATTCTCCCGATTTCCGAGAAATTCACGGGTTATGCGAATAAAGTAAAGGAGCAGCTCGTGAACGCCGATGTCCGCGTCGAGGTCGACAACTCCAATGAAAAATTGGGCTATAAGATCCGGCAATGCGAATTGCAGAAGGTCCCTTACATTCTGATCGTAGGCGAAAAGGAAGCCACAGACAACCTCATTTCTGTCCGCAAGCGCAAGGATGGAGATATGGGACAAATGAAAGTGGAAGACTTTATTGCTAAAACCGCTGACGACCGCAAGGTGGTGAGATAAGCCGTAGAGACTCGCGGCGAAATCCGCGAAACGATCTTAAAACGCAGACTCTTGGAAAAGGGCCTGCGTTTTGAATTCATCCCCACAATTGATTTCCCTTGGAGGCTTCATTAGGGTTTTGTTCGGCTTTTATGCTTTTTTTGCGTATTTTTGACCTTCTCTTCATTTTTGTAAAGCCTTTGGACTTTTTTGTATTCGCTTTGGCCCTGCCCAACTGTAGCCTTTTGAAATTTGCTATAAAATCGCTGTTTCAGGTTTTGGCACGTTCTTTGCTTTTATCGGAGCGAACGGATAAAAATCCCTTCGAAACCAAAAGGAAGAACTATGACAAGAAAATCAGTCCTCTTATTTGCAACAACGTTTGCGGCAATTCCTTTGTTCGCAGAAGATGCTGCTCCGACGTTTTCTGTTTCGGGCGAAGTCGATGCCGAAGCGAATATGCATTATAAACAGGTAGATCCTCGGACGGAAACGAATTATCAGAGCGATGATACTCAGTTGCTCCACGATTATTCTTCAACGTTCAATATTTTGTTCTCAATAAAGTTTAACGATAAGTGGTCTGCTGAAGCTGCTATTTCTGCAGATGATGTGAATACTGCGCCGGGTTTTGCTTACGACGGGGCGTTCGTCCAGTACACAGCAAGCGACAAACTGTCGGTGAAAATTGGTGATATGACTTATGCCGAAGGCGCTTTCCGCTATTATGATTACGATGATACCGGAGACAATGCCATTGGAATGATAGATCACGGCGTTCGCGGTGTAGAAGTCGATTATGCAGGCCTCACTGTCGGGCTTGGTCTCGGCACGGATGACGATGACTGCCAAGAGGAAACGGTTGATTCTCTAGGTGTTTCGGAAGGCGGCGGTTGTACTACTTATGATGTGCATGCCGCTTATGATCTCGCCTTTGCAGGGCAGACTATCCGCCCCTATGTGAACTATAAGAGCTACCAGGTTGCAAATGGCAATGCTCTCCGTGCGGGCGTCGTCGCTACTCTTGCCTTTGGTGATAAAGTAAATCTTCAAGCGGTCTATGGACTCTATTCCAACAGCCTGAAGGAAGATTCCCCAAAGATGAGCCATACTCTCGCTGTAGAACCGGAATTGACTCTCGGCAAGTTCTCTTTGAAGGCAACCGCTTTCTATGCAATTCTTGACGATGATGATCCCACTCCGATTGATGTGCCGGAATATATGTTCGGCTATGTAGAGCCGGGATTTGCCGTGACGGATCTCCTCACGATAGGGCTTCCTGTGGAATACCACACAATGAGTTTGGATGATGATGCAGATTTAGGCCAGGTCTTTGTCGGCCCGAAGGTTTACTTAGCCCCGACCGGAAAACTCTCGTTTGAAGCCTATGCGCGCGCTTTCATCCCGACAGGCGATGACTACAAGGATATAAATTCAGATGATCCGTATTACGGAGCCGGAGCTTCCTTTAGCCTCACATTCTAAATCTTTCATATAACTCCATTGTTGAATAAAACCGTCCGCTGTTTGCGAGACGGTTTTTCTATTTTCTGTTAATATGAATATTGTATTTATGGGCACTCCGGATTTTGCCGCCCAATTTTTGATTCATCTTAAAAATGGTCCGCATTCTGTTGTGGGTGTTGTCACGCAACCTGATCGCCCTGTAGGCCGTGGGCGTGTACTGACTCCGCCGCCTGTAAAAGTGAAAGCTCTGGCGTACGGTCTGCCCGTGCTTCAGCCGGAATCGGTAAAGGATCCTTCTTTTGCAGAAGATCTCACGAAGTGGAATGCAGACCTTTTTGTTGTGGTCGCTTTCTCCATTTTGCCGAAGACTGTGCTTGCGAAGGCTAAATTCGGCGCTGTCAATGTGCACGGTAGTTTGCTTCCAAAGTACCGCGGAGCTGCTCCTGTGCAATGGGCGATTGCGAATGGCGATAAAACTTCGGGCGTGAGTGTGTTTTTGCTGGATGAAAAAATGGATCACGGTCCACTTTTGGAACAACGCGAAGTTCCCATATCCATTGATGATACGGAATTGTCTCTTTTAGATAAAATGGTTATTCCCGGTTGTGACGCCTTGGACAAGGCCATCACCCGTATTGAACAGGGAAATTTAGATAGCCTGCCGCAGCAGCAGCATGAGATGGCTTCTCCTGCACCCAAGCTCCGCAAGGACGATGGTAAAATTGATTTTTCAAAGCCCGCTGTAGAAATTCACAACCGCATCCGCGCTTTTAGCCCATGGCCTGGCGGTTTTTGCAACTTTGCTGATAAAATTGTGTATTTTAGAAAGACTCTTCCTGCTACCATTTCGCTTAGCCTTTTGCCCGGTGAAGGCAAAGTGCAGAATGGGCATCTTTTTGTAGGAACGGGTAATGGGCTTTTGGAAGTGATTGAAATTCAGCTTGAAGGAAAGCGCTCTTTGCCGGTAGGCGATTTTTTGCGCGGCGTTCAAAATAAGGATAATTTGTGCTTCAAAACGATGATTTAAAAGAACGCCTTTCCGCGCTCTACGCTTTGATTGATTGGGTAAGCCGAGGAACGATGATCCGCGAGCATTCCCTTTCTCCTTTTGCCAAGGAACTCGCACTTGGTGTGTGCCGCCGCCATTTGCGCCTTTTGCATGCTATAAAGAAAAATGTGCATCGTATGCCCGGTACGGAAGTGGCGTGTGTACTTGAACTCGGCATATATCAACTTTTCTATATGGATTCTGTTCCGAGCCGTGCTGCGGTGGATTCCAGTGCGGAACTCGCCCGCAGGGCAAGCCTTGGCGAAGGTTCTGTGAAATTGGTGAATGCCGTTCTCCGCTCTTTAGAATCTGCGGGTCTTCCGGAACTCCCGAAGCAGAACGTGCAGCGGATAAGCCTTGAATATTCTATGCCGGAATGGCTGGTGCGCCGCCTGCTCGATTCTTATGGTTCTGAAGTTACCGAAGAATTCGCCAAGGAAAGTGTGGAGCGCCCGAGCCAATGGATTCGCGCGAATGTAGAGAAAATTTCTGCACAGGATTTGCAGGCAAAACTCGGCGTACAAGGCCGTATCTACAAGGATCGCTATTTGGAAATACCAGAATCTGCTGAATTGACGCCTCGCTTGGGAGAGCTTCTCAAGAGTGAATCGTTTGAGAAGGGGCTCTTCTCGGTGCAGAATCCTGCCGCTTTTGAAGTCGTGGAACTTTTGGATGTAAAGGAAAATTCGTTTGTATGGGATGCTTGTGCAGCTCCGGGAGGAAAAAGTGCCCTCATTGCAGAAGGATTCCCCAAAGCTCGAATTCTCGCTTCCGATTCTTCGGAAGAGCGCTTGTGCCCTATGGATGATTTAACAAAACGCCTAGGCCTTTCGAATGTGCAGGTCCAAAGGATCGATGCCTTGAATTCCGGTTTTGTAGATAAATTTGACAGAATACTTCTAGACGTTCCCTGCTCTAATATGGGCGTGCTTTCCCGCCGCCCGGAAGTGAAGTATCGCCTTACTCCAGATGATTTCAAGGAACTTCCCAAGATTCAATACGAGATTCTTGACAAGGCTAGCGCCGCGCTCGGGTTAGGCGGCATACTTGTGTATGCGACTTGCAGCCCGGAACGCGCGGAAACGGATAAGGTTGTCAAAAAATTTCTGGAAAATCATTTAGATTTTGAAATGGTTGGCGATCCTATGCGGATCGGCAAAAATGAATTCGGCTTGGATCATTTCTTTGCGGCCTCTTTACGGAGAAAACAATGAAACAATTTTTTCTAATTTTTTTCTGCTTGGTCGTTTCGCTGTGGGCGACTCCGGCAGAAAAAGATTCTTCGCGCTCTTTTCATGATGCTTTTCTCGCATTGGAAGGCGGAGCTATCTATCCCAATTCGGACTTGGGCCAAGTAATAGACCGATCCTATTATGGTTTGGCAGAATTCCGTTATTCTTATTTTGGCCCCTTCTTTGGCGTTGTTCAATTTGGTTATGCCTATATGAACACGACGGATGATGTGGCATTTCCGGGAGTGCACCAATTTAATGGCCGCGTGGGTGTCGATTACCCTATCCAAATGGCAAAGCCGATTTCTATTGGTGGCGGTTTTAGCTGTATTTGGGCGCGGGCTGATGGCTCGGATGAAGACACAAAAACTTCCACGCTATATGATAATGAATCGGAATTCGGATGGTATCTTCGCCTGGATTTGCCGATTGTCCGCACGCAAAATTATCGCGTAGGCGCAAAAGTATATTATGAGACTTTGTGGACTCTTCCCAATCGCTCCAATATGCTTTGGATTGGCTTCTATGTGGAACGCAAACTTTGGTAGGAATGAAAAATGAACGTACAAATTAAATTATTTGCATTCCTTTGTGTTGCTTCTTTTACAGCTCCATTTGCTGATGTCTTGCCTGAAACGGAAGGCATGGAAGAGGAAACTCGCGGCGATGGCACATATCTTACCGCGTCTCCCACCTATTCTTACGACCATTCTTCTCAAATGGGCGGAATCCATTCTGAAAGTGAAGAATGGAATCCGGATAAATTGCGCTTCCGTTATTTGGTAAACCGGATGTCTATTACGCCGTCTTGGAATATCCAAGATCCGGCTGTGTGGCTTGCTACAGGCAATGAAATTGGCGATTTGATCTATCAAGATATGCTTGTAGACGGAGTAAATTCCGGTATTTCCAACCGCACGCCGATGATGGAAGCTGGATTCCGCTCTAAGCCTTATCGCGGTTTTTGGGCCACAGTCAGGGCTTTCCAGGTGGATCACTATTCGGTGGGATCGTTTGGAGTGAGGTCTGAGTGGGTGGATGCAAAAGAGTTTGCCCTTTTTGGCGAAAATCTCCCATTTTTCAGTTCCACTTATATCGGCCTTGGTTATTCCGGCGAAAAATTGGAAACATCACTTCTTTCCGGGCATGAGTATCTGTGGATGATGGGGGAGAGCGGGCGCTGGATTCCTATAGAATATAAGCCCCGGGCAGAAGCCCGTTTTGATTTTGATGACATCCATGCTTCTGTTGTCTATGAGAATGCGAAATTCAGAAACAATTCTGCAGGTGAAACGGGCCGCAGGCAAGAAGTCAATGGGTCGTTCAAATTGGGCGAGGATTCGCTTTCTATGAGCAAGGAGGCTTGGAATTTTGCGTTAGGCGTCGCTTTCCGGGCCGTGGATGACAGCGGGGCTGTTTATTTCGGCTTAAAAGATGATTATGTAATCTTTCCCTTTTTGGAATATACGTTCCATCCGAATAATCGTTTGAAAATAGCCGGTTTTGCGGGTACGAGCGGACGTGAATTTGCAAGCAAGGATAGCGTGAATTTAGGCTTTGCCGAATTTTCCGGTGCTAAAGCAAATGTCGGCTTCAAGAACCATATTGCATCGTCTCTCAATCCACTCGGAGAAACTTATGAGTATTACGATTCCGATACGTTGAATTTGACTGCGGATGGATTCATGCAGCTTCACCGCGCTTATTTGGATGTACGCGGCCGCTCTGAATTTTTTGAACTCGGAATGAATATTGCAGGCTGGGTGGAAAAGGGTGCAGAAACATTTGACCCGGATTCTTTTAAAACTGTAAAAGGCCTTACTTATCGCACAGGAAGCGTTGATCGCATCGATTCTTGGATTAAATCCATTACAGCAGAAGCGAACGCTTCCGTCTACTATAAGAAAATGCTCACGTTGTCTTCTCGTGCGGGCTTTGAAAAAATCGATGGAGATGAGGAGCGCTTTGAAGTGAACCCTGCCGAGGGTTGGGTTGCTTTAGGTGCAAGGTGGAATTTGTACGATCATTTTATCTTGGAACATTCTTGGACATACCGGAGCGATGCGAAATGGAATTTGCGCACAGAAGACCCCTACGTTGTAAAAGGCGTGTGGTATTGGAATGCGAGTTTCTCTCAGCTTTTCCCGGAATACGGACTTTCCCTCACGGGAACGATACTTCATTCTTTGGGGGATGAACAAATTCAAGTGCCAAATGGCGGCTATGACCGGACTCGCTTCTATTGCAATATCAAGAAATCGTTTTAATGGATTGGAACAGTTTTGATTTCGCTTTGGGCGATAGTCCTGTTGTAGATGATGTGCGTTCCTTCGGGCGGGTATTGCAGCGCCGCGACAATTACTGCGGCGACTGTTTCTGCAAAGACTGGCCTCCAGGATGCTGGAATGAGGAGGAGATTTCTAGAAAGAACCTTTTGCAATATGCCTTCCAAGATCCGCTTTTCTTTCCGCTTCCCGAGAAGCAGTGACGGCCGGACTATTGTAAGCGATGGAAATCCCATCAGCGAAAGTCCCTGCTCCAACAAACCTTTTGTGCGGTTGTAATGATAAGGCGAAGCCTGGTTTGCCCCCTGCGCACTAATTACTAAAAAATGTCTAACGTTGTTTGCTTTGGCAAGGGCCGCGCAGGCGAGCGGAATCTCTAAATCTACGTGTTCTAATGCTTTTTTGGAACCCGCTTTTTTAATTGTCGTTCCGAGGCAACAAATGACCGCATCGGCGGCAAAAGCATCCTTATAGTTCTTGATACTATCAAAATCGACTTTTATCCATTCTACCTTTTCTGTATTGGATGCGCCTTCGGGAATGTTCCGGACAGGCAAAATTAATTTGGATACATCGTCGGATGCTTCCAAAAATTTCATAACGTAGCCGCCGACAAGGCCCGTCGCGCCGAGAAGAGTGACGATCATCTTATTTAACCATCACTTTGTGCATGAAGGTCCCCTTTTCAGAAGATTCCCGTACAATGTACATTCCGGGATTTGTGCCAGCAATTGGGATATAAATAGAATTAGAAACGGGACCTTGAAAAAGATTCTTGATTTGCTTCCCGTTTATGTCAAACAAAGTTACAGATAAATT